>VOFC01000724.1_pt1 | contig 224001 bp, 224 predicted proteins | sample 5384161 | NCBI WGS metagenome assembly VOFC01 (sample SAMN12384722, study PRJNA508395) | human gut metagenome | isolation source: healthy gut B | host: Homo sapiens
GCTTCAAGGCGTATCTCTATAAGGCGGCGCGGCACATGGCGCTGCGCCACAAGAGCAAACGAAAGACCTTGTTCAGCCTCGATACGCTGACCGGCGAGCCGGACGGACGGCTGCTGGTGGAGGAGGTCATCCGGACGGAGGAGCGAAACCGCATTCTGCATTTCTGCATGAGCGAAATGAACCCGGGCTATCGGGGGAAGTCCTCTATCTCACCTATTTTGAGGATATGAGCTACGCGCAGGCGGCGGAGGTCACGGGAAAAACGGTAAAACAGATCACCAACATGGTGTATCGCGGAAAAGAGAGCCTGCGAAGGCTCTTAGAACGGGAGGGGATCACAAATGCGCAGTCATGAGGAACGGGTCGCGGAGACGAAGCGGCGCATCGCCAAAATGGAGCGAGAGAAACGGCGGCGGCGCGATAAGATCACGATGATCTCCGCCGTGGCGGCGTGCCTTGTGCTGCTCATCGGTGCGTCCCTCGCCATGCCCGGCATTGCCGCAAACATCCAGACCGGCAATTATTCCGGCTTTGAGACGGCGGCCAGCATCTTTCACAGCGGCGCTGCCTTGGGATACATTGTTATAGGGCTGCTGGCGTTTCTTCTCGGCGTTTGCGTGACCGTTCTGTGCTTCCGGCTGCGACAGATGAACCGGGAGGACGGATCAGAACGAGGAAAGCGAGGGGATTCATGGAGCTGATTGAGAACCTGCTGCAATTGCTGACCACGTTCGTCGGGGCACTGCTTTCTGGCATCGCCTACCAAAAAAGCCGACGACAGACATATTTTCTGCTGCTGTGCTTCTACGGCTGCTTTGCTCTCGGTGCGCTCTACTGGACGCTGTATCTGCTGCTGTTCGATACCACGCCCCGGGTCTTTTATGTGTCGGAGTTCGGCTGGGTGGCCAGCCTCATCTTCCTGCGCATTTTGCAGGCCACTCTGGCGGGAGCAGACGAGCGAGGCTTCCGCTGCCGCAGGGCGTGGCTCGCGCCTGCGTTTGGTGTGCCGCTGCTGGCGTTCTACTGCACCTTTGGGGACATTCTCTCCAACCTGATCTGGTGCGGCATGATGATTTGGCTCTCCTTCTGCGCCATCCGGGGGCTGGTCTACGCCAAGGGGCAGACGGGCGCGGCGCGGAATATGCGGTGTTTCCACATCGGCGTGCTGTGCTTTGCTGGTTCGGAGTATCTGCTCTGGACGGCGGGCTGCTTCTGGCCCAACACCTCACCGGCAAGCCCCACCTTCTGGTGTGATATGCTGCTGACGCTTGCCATTCTGGGGCTGCTGCCTGCCACGAGAGAGGCGGTGGCAGCATGACCTACATCGAAAACATCTTTCTGTGCATGGTGTCTCCGCTGCTGGTGGCCGCCTTGTGCATGGGCAGGCGGCAGCTCCGCTTCTTCCTGTTCTGCATTGCCGGAATGGGGGTGTGCCTGCTCTCGGCCTATATCAACACCTTCCTCGCGGCGGTGTGTCAGGCGGACGCCCTTGCCGCCACGGCGGAGATCGCGCCGGTGGTGGAGGAAATGATGAAGCTGCTGCCGCTGATGTTCTATCTGCTGGTGTTTGAGCCGGAGGGGGATAAAATCAAGGCTGCCGCCATCACGGTTGCCCTCACTTTCGCCACCTTTGAAAATGTGTGCTATCTCATCCAGAACGGCGCGGACCGCTTCTCCTTCATCTTCTTCCGGGGCTTCGGCACGGGCGCGATGCACGTCCTCTGCGGCTTGATCGTGGGCGGCGGGCTTGCCTACATGTGGCGGCGGACGTGGCTGAAGGTTGCAGGCACCTGTGGGCTGCTGGGCGCAGCCATCACCCTCCATGCCATCTACAATCTGCTCATCGCCTACGGCGGCGCGGCGCAGTACATCGCCTACGCCCTACCGGTGCTGCTGGTGGCGGCAGGAAGGCTATCCGTTTTCCGATTATCACGGAAGTAATAACCGAATATCCACTCCTTGAGAGCTGCTTTTTGGCAGCTCTCAATTTTTGTGAAAAATTATGCGTTTTGGGTGAGAGTTTTTTCGTTTTTTTGTACCTATATAAGTGAAAGGGTTTTTATCACAGTTTCAGACAAACCGGAAGGGGGGTTCAAACGAAATGTACGATACCGCAAGACGGGTCGCACTCGTCAAGCAGCGGGTGCGGGAAAACAACCGCCGAAGGCAGCAACGCGGCATATATGGACTGAGCGCCGCGTGTATGCTGCTGTTCGCGGTGCTGATGCAGGCGGCAGACGTGTTTGCAGTGCAGGAGCAGACAGCCGCATGGGGCGCTTCGGCGCGATGCTTCTACGGGAGGACGCGGGCGGCTATGTGCTGGTGGCCGTCGTTTCCTTTGCCGCGGCGGCGGTCATCACGGCGCTGTGCATCCGGCTCAGAATCAGGGAAAAACAGAAAAAGGCGGGACGGGCAAGCCCGCCCGACACGAAAAGGAGGAGAAAAAGCCAATGAAAAAACGAATACTCAGTATCTTGCTTCATATGCAGCATGGTGCTGACCATGCTGCCAACAACTGCGTTTGCAGCGGTGAGCGATTCGCTGGGCAACACACCCGAGGAAAATCAGGCGATTTTGGAGCAGCTCGCCGACCTGACTGGCGGTAGCAGCGACCAGGTGCTTTCCATGCTGAACGCTTTGGGGCTGCTGGATGAATCCGGCAATTTCAAGGTGGATCAAACCATCACGCTGGACGGCCAGGTGTTGACACTGGCGGCTGTCATGGAGCTGCTGGAAAATCCCGCCACGGATCTCACCCGCATAGCCGACGTGGATGGGACTCCGGTGGCGCTGGGCGATTTGAAGACCATGGTCCAAATCGAACAGGAGCTGCAGCGGATCAAGGACACCTATTTCTCCGGCAGGGAGTTTACCGGGGAAGCTCTGGAGAATCTCAATAGCCTGATGGAGCAGATGGAGCTGCAGGGCATCAGCTTGCGGTATTCCGCCTCTGCCACAGCGCCTGCGGGCGTTGAGACGGTGGATATGAGCGGCATGATGAGCCAAACGCTGGAGGATCTCGCAAGCAACACCTGGAGCTCCGGGACTTTTACTGTATACGGCGGAAAACCGGTCGGCTTTTCCTACCGCATTCAAAAAGGCCAGCTCAGCGAGTATATCACCGGTGTGGAGGTCTCGATAGGCGGGACGAGTGGGGTCGAGCAAAGCGACGGGTCCTACAAGCTGACCTATGCGTATGACGTCCCCCCAGTTTAGGTGGTCAGAAAATCACTGTCAAGGTTACAACCAAAGGAGGAACCTCAGCCTGGCACGAGAATACTTATTCCTATGGCGACCTGCTGGGGATGATCGAATTTTACGATGCGGAAAATCTGGTGTTCTATGACGGCGCCGCTTATGCCGACCACTGTCAGCTCAAGCTAAATAAAGACGGTTGGCGCCCCCACAATACAAACATCAGTGAGCGCGCCGAACTATGAGGAAAGATACGAAAGCACAGAAACAATACAGGGGGATATGTATATTCCTTTGCTGGCAAATGAATACAATATCCGAAGGTGCCAACAATCAGGACTTCGTTGCGTTAAGCGATACCATCAGAATTTTGGAGGGTGCTCGCAACTCGGTGCTTCCCAGCGACTCCGACCCATTTTATCAGCCATACCAAATCGACGCCAGCATCGAGTTTAACTGGAGTACCGAAAAAGCTGCCTATACTGGCGATGCGCCGTATGGCTGGTATAAAAACCAGCCCTTTGCCCCGTTCTATCTGACGGAGTACAAGTTCAATGGAACATCTCTGGAGCTCAGCGGCGACAGAACGAGAGCGCTGAACTGTACGATTAACAAGGGCGAAACGGTCAACATCTCCCTGCAGTCTACCACGCAAAACAGAGGGAATCAGCAGTACTGGCTGCCCTTCCGACTGTATATGAAAAGTGTACAGGGCGAAATCCAAAATTCCTGGGCCACCACCAAGAACAGCAACGTCTCCGCCAAGCTGGTGGACTCGGACAACCCCACCATTCAAAGCGTCACGGCCCCGGCGGGAACCTATGCCAGCGGACAGCACGTGCCCATCACAGTTACCTTTAGTGAGTTCGTGGATCTTAGAAACGCCCGCGTGGCCATCAACGGCAACGAGTATAGCGCCGCTGAGCTCTCCATGAACAGCTACGGCGTCACGGCAATGCTCTGGTACCCAGTGCAGGATGCAGATGACACCACGGTCATCGTCAGTGGTATGACCGGTGTGGAGGATGTTTTCGGCAATACGCTGGATACCTCACTCTATCCAAGCAACCGATTGCCGGCGTTACGCTGGAGAGCGTCTTGATGCGTAACGCTCCCACCGCACTGACCGCCGACTACGACAACGGCAATGCATCGTTCACGATGAACGCCAACATGGAGAGGTCTACAAGACCGTATACAGCGATTATCACACCCCGGCAGGCACAGACCCGAAGGAAGCCCCGTTCCGCCTCGAACTGAGGGACGACTCCACGGATGAACAATCCATCTGCAGGTCTATCTGGACACAGAGAAGGAAGCCTTCACCATTAGCGACTATGCAATCGCACCCTCAGCTTCCGACCGCACCTACACGGTGACGCTGCAGGCCAACGAGGGCACGAAAGACTCGCCTAACTGGGTGAATGTTCTTCCCCTGACCCGGCAGTTCACGGTGGCAAAGAAAGTTTCCGCGCACACGGTGACCATCGTCCCGGAAGCGGATCCCGCCAACTATACGATTTCCCTCGCCGATTCCACCCGCCCCACGCTTAAGGCCGAGGTTTTGGGGGAAAGCGGTGAGACGGCTAGCTACACCACCGGCAAATGGAGCAGCAGTGACCCGCACATTGCCACCATCAACGAGGATACCGGCCTTGTTACCACCACAGGAACCAAGGTGGGAGCCGTCACCTTTACCTTTACGGCGGACAACGGGACTGAGGACACTGCCGATGATGTGACAGGCCAGTCAAAGTCCTATACCGTGACGGCAGGCGATTCCCTGGCACTGGTGATTCCCGGCGGCGCGTCCATCGTGACGCGGGTAAATCAGCCCGCCACCGTGCTGTGGAGCTCCAACGCCGCGCTGATGGCGCCGAACAAAGAGTTCAATTACAGGATTGACCTGTATGAGGGCAACTACGCGAATGAGGCGGAGCTGAGCGGCCGCGAGCCCGTTGCGACTTATACCGCCCGCAAAGATGAAAACAGCGTGCGGATCGGGGAGAATGTGCTCTCCAAGCTCTCCAACGGCAATACCCCGGCCTACACGGTATGGGTCTCCATGCCGCACCCCAACGCCGGCGGTGAGGACGTCCGCCTGTCGGCACTTGCCTGGATCATCGTGCAGGCACCGCCTGCCACGGCCAAGCTGACACCGCCCCAGAGCATTTACCTCAAGGATACCGACGGTGCCGTCAATATCGACTGGTCGGTGGAAAACACCACTGACGGCGCCCCTTTGCAGCCCACGCTGACCATCACCCGGGTCACAGAGGACAACACCACCAAAGTGGTGGACAGTGAGCCCCTATCCGGCACCTCCGGGAGCGACTCCCTGTCACTATGGAGTGTGAAAGCCGGCAATCTGAAGGACACCTATCAAGTGGTTTTGAGCGTGGAGAATCCTGGTGAGGAATCTCCCAGCACCGACTCCTTCCCCCTGTATGTCTACGATGCCGACGCACTGAAGGTGCAGAACGACAAAGGAGAAACGATTTCTAAGCTGACCATGGACAATACCTCCAAGGTCAGCGGCACCCTGCCCACCGATACAGCTAAAATTTTGCAGCTGCGCCAGGAGCTGGGGCTGATCGAGTACATCGGCATCAACTATGACGAGTACGGTTGGAACTCCTTTAAAGACGGCATCCGGTGGGTCTCCAGCAACAACAATGCCATTTCCGTCAGCTACAAGCAGGGCGGACTGTATGAGGACATCAGAAACTTCTCCTTTGATTCCTACCTTCCCGAAACCAAAATGGCGCTGTCCGGCCGGGCCAACGGCACCGCAACCGTCACGGCTACCCATGCCGCCACGGGCATGAGTGCCGACGTACAGGTGACAGCGAAAACGCTGCAAAATAAGTTCTATCTCTTCCAGCTGACGCCTGCAGCGGAAACTACGCTGCAATACACCGACGGCAAAGGTGTGCCCAAAACGGTCACGACCAACAGTGAAGGCGTGCTGGCGCTTTACGAACCCAACGGAATCGCCAGTGAGGTGTCTCTGCGGTCCGGCTCCGGCGCGGATATTTATCTGGGCACCATCTATAAAGAAAATCTGCGTTCCGGCGAGCGGGATGCCACAAAACTGCAGCTTTATCCCTTGAATACCTTCAGCCTTCGGCGAGTCGCCCGGGCATCTGTGACGCTCATCACGCCGGGCGGCGATCCGCTGGCGAACAAGACGGTGACCGTTCGTGGCGGCGTTTATAAAAACGGAGGCTACTGCGAGACAGCTCTGCTGGGCTCCAGGGCAGGAGCACTTGTCAGCGGCATCACCGGCGACACCTATACCACGGATGCGGCGGGAAATATAACCGTCTATCTGGATTCCACCCAGTTCTGGTCGGCCGAAAAGGGCGAGAGCAACACCACGGCGCTTTCCGCTCTGGATCAGCTGGAGTACATTCTGGAGATCAGCGCAATTGACGGCGACAAGTACTATCCGCTGCTGCTGACCGTCAACGGCAAGCTGGGCGTGGACGATGTAATGCGCACCGCAGAGGGCGTTGTCTCTCTGGAGCGTGTGCCGGCGGGGGAGGAAAACAAACCCTTCATTGTGGCGCAAAGCGTTGATTACGGTCTTGCCAACGGTCAGAAAGTGGATGTCCGCAGCTCGACTGGGAAGATTGGCCCTAACAGCAGCTTTAAAACAGCAAGCCTGCACACCACCATGTTCCTCTGGGGCGAGGAGATTGCCAACGCGCGGAATTACAGTCTCAAGCTGGCGGACGAATACGGCGTTATTCCTGCCGCCCAGAGCAGCAGTACCAAGCAGTATCCCTTCTCATCCATCCCCGTAGCGGAAAACGATCTGACCCTCACCGAGGCCACCATGACCACCTCTGGATGGATCGCTGACGGCAAGGATGTGGGTATGAAAACGCAGCTGAGCCTGAACGGCAGCCTGCTGCAAGAGAAAATAATGCCCTTCCGGGTCGTTGATCTGACCCGAGTGCCCAAGGTGACAGAGGATGACCGCGTCACCGGTATTCTGGCGACGATGGGATCCTCCAGTAGAGTGAATCAAGTCAACTTTGGCGGAGTGGGCGATAGTAACATTCTCAAGGTGCTGACCGGACGGCTGGATGATCTGAGCGGTCCGGTGGACACTTCCGTGTTCAAAATGATTATCACCCCCAGCGAAGATCCCTCCGTGTTCCGTGCCATGATTTGGGCCGGGTACAATACGCTGGAGATGGAGGACATGGACTATTCCGAGGACGGCGTGGCGTTGGGTGCGAATGTGCTGACGCAGAACCTGGAAGTGGGTGTGCCCAGACCGGGGACCTGAGCCAGATGGCCCAGGGCACCTATGATCCCAAGGGGGACTACAAAACCAACTCCATAGCCGATAATGTCACCAGCACGGATCTCAACTTGCAGTTGGAGGGCTTTTACGAAGCGGAAATCCGCTATAACACCGAAAAAAAGGAGTGGGAGGTTTTCACCGTAGGCGGCGGATTTACCACCGGCGTTGGTGTGGGCTTCTCCTTCAGCGTGAACGCCATGGCTGGCCCCGTGCCGTTGACAGCAACCTTTGAGCTGGGTGGTGCCATTCAGCTGGATTTCCGTACCGCAGTGCGCTACGGCCAGCAGGGACAGGGTACAGAGCTTGCCTGGAGCGATCCCACGGCCACGGCAGTGAATGACTTTTTGACCACGCTGCGTATCAACGCCTATGTCCACGCGTTTGGCGGTATTGGCTTTGACTATTCGGTCGTGGCGCTGAAGATCGGCCTATTCGGCAATTTGGATGTGGACAGTCAGAATAAGTTCCTTTCCCGCACCTATCTTGCCGACGAGACAAAGCGCCAGATCAACGGTCAGGCCCTGGGGATCCAAAGCGAAGTGGGAATCAAATTTGTGGCAACCTTCCTGTTTATCTCCTACGAGGCGGTGATCGCCTCCGGAACCCTTGGAGCCACCAGGACTTTTAATGACTGGAAAACAATCGACGACTACTGGAATAGCGCCACCAGTGGGCTGAGCCTTGCCTCGCTGCGGATGGCGGCGGCCCAGAGCGGAATGCAGGTGGCTTCTGCCAGTGCAACGCTCCAAAGCCGGGACTATCTGGAGCAATATGCCCGTACTTGGGGCCAGCCCCGGCGGCGGATGATGCTGTTCTCTCTGAACTCCACCAATGGGCTGCAAAACATCCAGTCCAATGCCAACCCCACATCCTATCCACAGCTCAGCGATGACGGGAAGGTATTGGCCTACATCAACGACGGCAACAGCAGCAGTATTTACGACAGCCGGGCACATTTCTCCACCCTCGATGACGGCGTCTATTCTATCTCCAGCAAAATTGACGATCCCACAGGGTTCTCCGGCTACGGCGACACGAGCGTTTCTTTGTCCGGCACTGGCAGCTTCGCGGCGGCGGCTTGGGTTCGCATGGGCACCGAGCTACCGGGTAAAAATGCCGGTGATGCCGTGACATTGGAAGAGCAAAACCTGCTGATGAACAGCACGGAGATCGTAGCGTCCGTCTATAACGGCTCAACCTGGACTTCCACCAGTCTAACCAACGACGGCACGCCGGATCTGGCCCCAGCCACGGCAGTGGGCGGCAACGACAAGGCCATCGTGTTCTGGCGCAGCGTCTACACCCCCGATCCCGGTACGCAGGGCAGCAACAACCTGCTGAACTTCACTACCAGAGATTGTATCATGTACCGTTGCTATAACAGCGGCACCTGGGGCGAGGCCAAAATGCTTTATAACGGTGCTACTGGCAGCGTGAAGGCGTTGCAGGCGGCCATGCTGCCCGACGGAACCGCTATGGCGGTTTACTCGCTGGACCGCAGCGAAACCGGAGATACCTCCGACTACGAGATCGCCTATTGTACCGTGGCTGCTAACGGAACTCCCGGTACAGCCATGCTGGCAACCCGTGACAGCAATCTTGACGAAAACCCCCAGGTCGTTGCAGCCAACTTCGGCGGCGGGGATGACCGATTTGTCATCGGTTGGCATAGTGTCCGAGACGGCAGCAGCGATATCCAGCTGTTGGCTGTGGACGGCGGAGGCACCATGTCCAACAGCTTCCCCGGCTCTCTGTCTGCCCTGACCAGCAGCGGCAACGCCGTCGTGGGCGGAGACTTCCGCTTCGCTTCCCTCAGTGGGGATCATCGCAGCCTCAATGATCTTACCATCGTCTGGAATGAGACTGTCAATGACGCCAACGGCGCGGTAGATCACGGCATTTTGAAGGCGGCCAAGCTGCGCTATGCCGCAAATACCTACACGCTCTCCGCACCATTGGAACTGGCAGAGCTGCCGGATCGCACGCTGGCTGACCACTTTGATGCCTATGTCAGCGGCACCAATCAGGTGCAGGCCGTCATTCAGGCCACCCGGTATGACGATGAAAACCCGCAGGTAATCGGCGGCGTGACCGTTCCGGGTGAGGAAACGATCCTCTATACCGCTACATCTGATTTTGTCACCGATGCGGTGGCAGTGGAACAGATCGGTGTGGATTATGCAACGCTGGCGTTGAACAGCCTGACACCCATTCACTTTACCATCCGCAACACCGGGCTGAACGATGTGACAAACCTAACGGTCAGCCTTGGCAGCGGGGAAACCGCTACCCTTACGGAAAAACTGCTGCCCAATGAAAGCACCACCCTTACCGTCTGGCACCATGTGAAGGACCGCGTGACCGACCCGGGCTATACCATCACCGCCGCCGGCGGCATCCACGAAAACGGCACAGTGTATCTGGATTATCCCGACATTGGCATCTCGCAAATGGAAGTGATTGCGGAGAGCGCCGGCAAGCGCACGGTGCGCATGACCCTCTATAATTCCTCTGCCGCCACGCTGGCCGGCGGAAAGAGCCGCGAGGTGAAGCTTGCGTTCTATGCGGATGATCTGCATACCGAACCTGCAGAGGTAGCCTGCACCACAAACGGCGTATCGGTTAGCGGTAATGAAATCACCATTTCCGAAGACAGCGCCCTCGCCCGCATTGATCAGGGAACCTTTACACTGGACCTGACCTATGATCTAGGCGAGTATATGACATCCATTGGCAAAACCGAGATCCCCAATGTGGGTACCTATCTGTACGCCGAGGCGTGGGCGGAAGGCCAGATCGGTGGAACGGGAAGCAATCAGCGCCTGCCGGAGTATAACGGCAGTGACAGCGAGGCCAGCGTCCATATGACCGGCGCACTGGCCCGCACCGGAGAGCAGCTGACGATGGATGTGACACAGGGGAACGACGGCAACGGTCACAGCACCGCCGCCATTACCCTGCGCAACAACTGCCTGCAGTCTCAGACTGGCGCAGAGCTGGTGGCCACGCTGCTGGATGCTGCCGGGACCGTTCTGGAAACGAAAAAGACCAGTATTGGCGGTGCCATCTCCGGGGAAACCTTCCAGACGGAAACCGTCACCTTCTCCCGGCTTGGCACCCGCGTAGTGGTGCGAGCCGCAGTGCCCGGTAATGACCTTCTGACCTTTGAAGGTCTGGCAGTGGGGCTCGGCGATTTTACCGCCAACGGAACGAACTATACCTATACGCTGCAAAATGATAGCGGAGCAACATCTACGCTAGTCACTGCGGTGTCTGGAAACGGAGAGCCCGTGAGCATCAACGGACAGGCTCTGTCCACCGGCGGCAGCGCAACCGTTGCCATCCCCAACAGCGGCACAACCGACATTGTCGTGGAGATCGGCACTAAAACCTACACGCTGACGATTCTGCGCAATAGCGGCACAGGCGGCGGAGCGACCAGCTACACGCTGACCTTCGACACCAACGGCGGCAGCGCCATCGCGCCCATCACCCAGGACTACGGCACTGCCATCACCGCCCCCGCCGATCCCACCAAGACCGGCTACACCTTCGCAGGGTGGACCCCGGCCATCCCGGCCACCATGCCCGCCGAGAATATGACCATCAAGGCTAAGTGGACCGTGAACCAGTACACCCTCGCCTTTGACACCAACGGCGGAAGTACCATCGCGCCCATCACCCAGGACTACGGCACTGCCATCACCGCCCCCGCCGATCCCACCAAGACCGGCTACACCTTCGCGGGCTGGACCCCGGTCATCCCGGCCACCATGCCCGCCGAGAATATAACCATCAAGGCTAAGTGGACCGTGAACCAGTACACCCTCACCTTCGACACCAACGGCGGAAGTACCATCGCGCCCATCACCCAGGACTACGGCACTGCCATCACCGCCCCCGCCGATCCCACCAAGACCGGCTACACGTTTGCGGGCTGGACCCCGGCCATCCCCACCACCATGCCCGCCGAAAACCTGACCGTCACGGCTCAGTGGCGCTACAATGGCGGTGGAAGCAGCGGCTACAGCTACTACACCATCAAGGCAACTGCCGGTACTGGAGGTTCCATCTCTCCCTCCGGCAGCGTCAGCGTCCGTGAGGGTAGGGATCAGACCTTTACCATCACCCCAGATAAGAGCTATGCCGTCTCCAATGTCAAGATCGATGGCAAGAGCATCGGCGCGGTGAAGTCCTACACCTTTGAGAATGTCAGCAGACCCCATACCATCGAGGTCATCTTTATGAAGGCCAACGGCAACCCCCAGACCGGCGTGTTTGTGGATGTAGCCACCGGCAGCTATTATGAGGACGCTGTGGATTGGGCGGTGGAGAACGGCATTACGCAGGGAACCGATGATACCCATTTCGCCCCGGACGGCATCTGCACCCGTGCGCAGGCCGTGGCCTTCCTGTGGCGTGCCGCTGGCAGTCCCAAACTCAAAACCCGCACCATGCCCTTTACCGATGTTCCCGCAGGCAGCTACTACTACGACGCGGTGCTGTGGGCGGTGGAGAACGGCATCGCCAAGGGTACCAGCGACACCACGTTCAGCCCCAACATGACCTGCTCCCGCGCCCAAATCGTCACCTTCCTGTGGCGTTCCGAGAAGTCCCCGGCAGCGGGTACAGCCAATCCCTTTGCCGATGTGAAATCCACCGCCTACTATGCCGACGCGGTACTGTGGGCGGTCAAGGAGGACATCACCAAGGGAACCACCAACACCACATTCAGCCCCGACGCGGATTGCACCAGAGCGCAGATCGTGACCTTCCTCTGGCGCTGCAAGAAGTGAACGGCTGACATACGGCTAAACATCAAAGCCGCTGGCATGACCCCATAAGCGAACATCGGACAGCGCAGTGGACGGGCATCTCGCCCTGAAGCTGCGCTGTTCCTTTTTTGCTACAGGAAACATTTTGTCCGAACACACAACACTTTGAGCCATGCCGCTGCTCCAGCGCGGCAAGGAGACAGCATTATGAAAAGAATCACAAGAAACATTCGTCCGATCATCTGCATGGCCGTCCTTCTCTTTGCTATGACCACGGCAGTCATGGGCTGCTATCAGAAAGAGACGGGGCCTATCGACATTCCCGGCAGAACGCCTTCCGGCACATCTGCGCCTCAGCCATCAGCGACTCCCGCGGGCGAAGTTATCCCCTCGGTGGACAGGCAAGCAAAGCTGGCGGAAGCCAGAGCGAAGAATCCCGACACCGTGGCATGGCTGTATATTCCCGGTGCGGAGGTGGACGACCCCGTGATGCAGGCGGAGGACAACGGCTATTACCTAAAGCTGGATGAAAACGGCGAGTACGCCATGTGGGGCTGCTATTATGCCCATTGTGAAAACAAAATCGGCGGCAGGGATAAGCTGGACAAAAACACCACCATTTTCGGCCACTCCGCCAGCAACTGCGACCCGGACGGTGTGCGGTTCAGCAAGCTCTACCGCTATATGGACGCAGACTTCGTAAAGGAGCATCCGTATATCTATCTCTCTGTGGATGGTGAGGACATGATTTTCCAGATCACCGCTCTATTCGTCACGGATATTGGTTTTGACTATATTGCACCTGATCCCACGGGAGATGACCTGACCAGCTTCTTTGAGACGATTGCGCGGAAAAACTGGCTGGATTTTGACGGTGTGACCTTCTCCGAGGGGATACCTTCCTGACACTCTCCACCTGCTGCCGGAAGTACGACAAGACCAACAGCGGCAATCAGCGGCTCGTGGTCATGGCGAAGCTGCTGCCAGAGGGCGCAGCGGCGCAGGACTTCACTGTGTCTCTTGTGGAGAATCCCGAACTGCCCTAAAAGAAATCAGAATACACGGATATCCCGGAGCTCACGCCCTGCATCCTCCATGAGTTCGTGGAGACAATCATCGTCCATGCGGCCAGCGACCCGAAGGGCAAGAACCGGACGCAGGAGATCAATATTTACTACAAGGGCATCGGAGCCTTGGAAATGTCAAAAGTCACGGCATCAATGGAAAAATGAGAAAACGGTACAGCCGAAGCTATACCGTTCTCTCTTTCCTCACGATGTTTTCTTATCGGGAGTAGCCTTCCGGCCACCGTTTTTTTTGTCGAAAAATGAGTGCATTTTCCTCTTGCAATTCGTTTTTAATTGTTGTATCCTAAGCACTGTCAATTCAAAGTGATAGTCAATTCAGGTTGACTATCTAAGTATTTTCAAGAAAGGAGAACCACATGCAGACCAACGAGATCCAGGAGCTGCTGCTCGACACGATCCCCGCGTGGCACTACTGGTTTGCCCGTCCGTTCAAGCGCATGCTGAACGACGGCGTCAGCCTTGATATGTACTACTGCATCCAGTCGATGCGCCGCAGCGGCCGCACGATGACGATGACAGAGCTTGCAAATTTTGCCCGCATGCCCAAGCAGCAGATGAGCAAGCTCGTCGACAAGCTGGTCGAGGGCGGCTTTGCCGAGCGGCTGAGCGACCCCGACGACCGCCGCGTCATCCGCCTGCAGGCGACTGAGAAGGCCGACGAATACGTGGCGAGCTTTTTAGAGAAGGATGCGGCGGAGTTCCGCGCGTTTTTCGACCAGCTCGAAGGCGAAGAACGCGAGACCTTCTGCACGGCGCTTCGCACCATCCACGACACCTTTGAGGCCAAACGCAAGCGCATGATCGAGCAGGGCAAGCTGCCCGACTGTCCCCCACAAACTAAGAAAGGAGGCCACTGCCGATGAATATGATCCATCGCTTCATGGGCTGCATCCGCGAGTATAAAAAGCCTACGATCCTGACGCTCTTGTGCATGGTCGGCGAGGTCGCGATTGAAGTGCTGATCCCGTTTTTCACCGCCAACCTCGTCAACGAGATCAAGGGCGGCGCGGAGCTCAGCGGCGTTGTGCGCGTGGGCCTTGGGCTCATCCTGATGTCGCTCGTGTCGCTCGGCTGCGGCGCGCTCGGCGGGCTTTACGGCTCGCGCGCGAGCGCCGGCTTTGCCAAAAACGTCCGCCACGATGTTTTCACCCGCGTGCAGAGCTTCGCGTTTGAAAATATCGACAAATTCTCCTCCGCCTCGCTCGTCACGCGCATGACGACCGATATCAACAATGTGCAGATGTCCTTTATGATGTGCATCCGCATCGCGGTACGCGCACCGCTGATGTTCCTCTTCGCCGTCATCATGGCCTATATCATGGGCGGCGCGCTGGCGACGACATTCCTCATTATCATTCCCGTGCTGGTAATCGGACTTCTTCTGATCGCACGTAAGGCAATGCCCGCGTTCCGCGCGGTGTTCCGCAAGTACGATAAGCTCAACGAATCCGTGGAGGAAAACGTGCGCGCGATGCGCGTGGTCAAGGGCTTTGCCCGCGAAGGGTATGAAAAGCAGAAGTTCGCCGCGGCCTCACACGATATCGCCAAGGACTTCACTTTCGCCGAGCGCGTCGTCGCGCTCAACGCGCCGCTGATGCAGTTCTGCGTATACTTCAACATGATCTTCGTGCTATTCGTCGGCTCGCGGATCATCATCACGAACGGCGGCACGACCATCGACGTCGGCCAGCTCTCCGCCATGCTGACCTACGGCATGCAGATCTTAATGTCGCTGATGATGATCTCGATGATCTACGTGATGATGACGATGTCGTATGAGTCCTTCGTCCGTATCTGCGAGGTACTCGAGGAAGAGCCCGCGCTCACCGATCCCGCATCTCCCGCGATGGACGTGAAGGACGGCTCCATCGACTTTGAAAACGTCAGCTTCAAGTACTCCGCACAGGCGAAGAAATTCGCGCTGCAGGACATCAACCTGCACATCGACTCGGGCATGACCGTCGGCATCCTCGGCGGTACGGGCTCGAGCAAGTCGACCCTCGTGCAGCTCATCCCGCGCCTTTACGATGTGAGCGAGGGCTGCGTCAGAGTCGGCGGCAGAGATGTGCGCGAATACGACCTTGAGGCGCTGCGCGGCGCGGTCAGCGTCGTGCTGCAAAAGAATGTGCTGTTTTCCGGCACGGTCAAGGATAACCTGCGCTGGGGCAACGAAAACGCCACCGACGACGAGATGATTGAGGCGTGCAGGCTCGCGCAGGCGGACGAATTCGTCCGCTCCTTCCCCGACGGGTATGACACCTATATCGAGCAGGGCGGCACGAACGTCTCCGGCGGACAGAAGCAGCGCCTGTGCATCGCCCGCGCGCTGCTCAAAAAGCCGAAGATCCTGATCCTCGACGACTCGACCTCCGCGGTCGACACGCGCACCGACGCGCTGATCCGCGAGGGCTTCCGCACCTATATTCCCGAGACGACGAAGATCATCATTGCCCAGCGCGTCGCGTCCGTGCAGGATGCCGACCTCATTCTCGTGATGAATAACGGCCGCATCGCGGACATGGGCACGCACGATCAGCTCCTCGCTTCGAGCGAAATTTACCGCGAGGTCTACGAATCCCAGACGAACGGAGGTGAGCAGGATGAAGCGTGATCCCAAGAATTCCCGCCGCCCAAACGACGGCGCGGCGAACCTCGCCATGCTTAAGCGCACGGTGAAAAAGCTCTTTTCCTACTATCCTGTGCTCGCGCCCGTCACGTTCGCGTGCATCCTGTTCTCGGCCATCGTCACGTCGATCCCGTCGCTTTTCGTGCAGAATGTCATTCAGGTCATCGAAAAGTGGTACGTCTCGCGCGACTGGGTCTCCGCCAAAGCAGAGCTCATCCCCATCCTGTCGCTGCTCATCTCGCTCTATGTGCTCTCGATCATCGCGATCCTGGTCTACAAGCAGCTCATGGCCTATATGACGCAGGGCTTTCTCGACAAGCTCCGTCAGGAGATGTTCGGCGGCATGCAGGATCTTCCCATCCGCTACTTCGACACCCACCAGCACGGCGATATCATGAGCTTCTACACCAACGATATCGACACGCTGCGCCAGCTCGTGTCCGAGGCCATCCCCGCCTTCATCCAGTCTGGCGCGATCGTGCTGGCCGTGTTCGGCATTATGCTCTATTTCAGCATCTGGCTGACGCTCATTTCGGTGCTCGGCGTGATTCTGATGATCGTCGTCACCAAGCGCGTCGGCGGCGGCAGCGCCAAATTCTTCCTGCGCCAGCAGCAGGCCGTCGCCAAGACCGAGGGCTATATTCAGGAGACGATGACCGGCCAGAAGGTCGTCAAGGTCTTCTGCCACGAGCAGCGCTCCATTGAGGAGTTCGACAAGATCAACGACGCTCTCTTTGAGGACAGCTTCCGCGCGCAGGCCTATGCCAGCGTCCTTGGCCCCATCATCGGCAACATCGGCAACATCCTCTATGTGACTCTGGCGCTCGTGGGCGGCGTGCTGCTGCTTATCGGCGTTCCGAACCTGAGCCTTTCCGGCAAGGCGCTGGATATCTCGATTCTCGTCCCGTTCCTCAACATGACCAAGCAGTTCACGGGCAACGTCAACCAGCTCTCCCAGCAGATCAACGCGGTCGTCATGGCGGGCGCGGGCGCGCAGCGCGTGTTCGCCCTCATCGACGAAAAGCCCGAGACAGACGACGGCTTCGTTACGCTCGTCGACGCGGACATCGCCCCCGACGGCACGATCAGCGAAAGCGACCATCACACCGGCCACTGGGCGTGGAAGAACCCGAACGACAACGGTAAGGCCTCTTACCGCGAGCTGCGCGGCGACGTGCGCCTCATCGACGTGGACTTCGGCTACGAAGAGAATAAGCAGGTGCTGCACGACGTTTCCGTCTACGCAGAGCCAGGGCAGAAGGTCGCCTTCGTCGGCGCGACCGGCGCGGGCAAGACGACCATCACGAACCTCATCAACCGCTTTTACGACATTGCCGACGGCCAGATCCTCTACGACGGCATCGACGTCAGCAAGATCAAAAAGGCCGACCTGCGCCGCTCGCTCGGCATCGTTCTGCAGGATGTGAATCTCTTCACCGGCACGGTGATGGACAACATCCGTTATGGTAAACTCAACGCGACGGATGAAGAGTGCATCGCCGCGGCAAAGCTCGCCGGCGCGGACGATTTCATCACGCGCCTTCCGCAGGGCTACGCAACGGAGCTCGCCAACAACGGCGCGAACCTCTCGCAGGGCCAGCGGCAGCTGCTCTCCATCGCCCGCGCGGCGGTGGCCGATCCCCCGGTCATGATCCTCGACGAGGCGACAAGGTCCATCGACACACGCACCGAGGCCATCGTCCAGCGCGGCATGGATCAGCTGATGGAGGGCCGCACGGTGTTCGTCATCGCGCACCGCCTGTCCACCGTCAAGAATTCCGACGTCATCATGGTCCTCGACCACGGCCGCATCATCGAGCGCGGCAGCCACGAAAAGCTGATTGCGGAAAAAGGAACCTATTACCAACTCTACACCGGCGCATTCGAGCTTGAATAACTCGAAAAAAAGGACATATCCGTACGGATGTGTCCTTTTTTGATTTCGCATATCGTCCAAGTCCTCCCGCTATATTGTGTTGAACGCAATTTTTAAGGGAGGAATTCTATGTCTCGTTCCTTTTTCCGCACCTACGGCTTTCTGAGCGCGATGCTGCTCGCCATCGTACTCGGATGCGTGCTGGGCGCGCTGTGGCCGGGGGCGACGTGTCTCGCCCCGCTCGGCACGATCTTCATTAACCTGATGTTCTGCATCGTCGTGCCGCTCGTGTTCTGCTCGCTGAGTAGCTCCATCGCCTGCATGAAAAGCCCGAAGCGCGCGGGGAAGATCATGGGCACGACGCTTTTGGTCTTCATCGTCACGGGCCTTATCGCCGCAGTCATCATGCTCTTTGCGATGCGCCTCTATCCCCCGGTCCTCGAGCCGTGGGCGGACGCGGCGGCGGGCGCGGTCGATGAACAGGCGAGCGTCGCACAGCTGCTCGTCAACTTCTTCACGGTCGAGGATTTCGCGGCGCTGCTGTCCCGCCGCGCGATGCTGCCGCTCATCGTCTTCTCCATCCTCATCGGCTTTGGCGTCAATTTGAGCGGCGGCGCGGACTGCCTGACGGCAAAAGTCCTGCAGGACATGACGAACTGCCTTTTGAAGGTCGTCTCGCTCATCTCCTACTACGCGCCCGTCGCGTTTTTCGGTTTTTTCGCCTCACTCGTCGCGACCTACGGTGCACAGATCACCGCGGCCTATGGCCGCGCGATGCTCGTCTACTATCCGCTCTGCTTTGTCTACGCGCTCGTCGCGTTTCCGCTCTACGCCTATCTCGGCGGCGGAAAGGAGGGCGTGCGCGTCATGCGGCGGCACATCCTGCGCCCCGCGGTCACGGCGCTCGGCACCTGCTCGTCCGTCGCGACGATCCCGACAAATTTAGAGGCCGCGGAAGACAGCGGCGTGCCGCGTGACATCTCCGACCTCGTCCTGCCGCTGGGCGCGACGATGCACATGGACGGCTCGTGCTTCAGCTGCGTGCTGAAGATCGCGTTCCTCTTCGGCGTGTTCGGCATCCCGTTTGAGGGCGCGGGGCTCATCGTCAAAATTCTGCTCGTCGCCGTGTTCAGCTCGGTCGCGATGAGCGGCATCCCCGGCGGCGGCTACATCGGCGAGTACATCATCTGCTCTCTCTTCTTCCCCGCGCAGATGGCCATCGCCTACCCCATCGCCGTGACGATCGGCAACCTTGTCGACCCGCCCGCGACGATGATCAATTCCGCTGGCGACTACGTCGTGTCGTTCCTTGTTGCACGCTTCACCGAGGGAAAAGACTGGCTTGAGCGTGCGCAGAGGGAAAAGGCTGCACACTAAATTTTCCGTGCGCTTTCCGCGCAGGCATGCTATAATGCTGTTCGTTAACGAAAGAAGAAAGATTCGCCCGCTGCGCGCGGGCAGAAATGAGGTTTTTATCATGGAAGTTGGTCTTTCCATCGCGCAGATGCAGCGCGGCATGGACGTGGAGGGTTTTTATGTGCTCAAGGCCGCCTTTGCCAAGGTGACAGCCAGCGGCAAGCCGTTTTTGAGCGCAGTGCTCGCCGACACGAGCGGCACGATTGAAGCAAAGGTATGGGACTACAGCGGCCCCATCGGCGAGCGCGACGTAGGCAAGGTGCTCAAGGTGCGTGGGAGCGTGTCGGATTACCGCGGCATGCCCCAGCTCACGGTCGACAAGCTGCGCCTCGCCGAGGACAATGACCGCGTCGACGTCTCAAAGCTCGTGAGCGTCGCGCCCATCGACCGCGAGGCAGGCTATGGCGAGGTCAAGGCGCTCGTCACCACGATCGAAGATCTCGACTACCGCGCCGTGTGCGAGGAAATGCTGCGCCGCCACGAGGCAGCGTTCCGCACCATTCCCGCCGCCAAGAGCGTACACCACGGCTTCTTGTCCGGTCTTCTGATGCACACGCTCAACATGCTGCGCCTTGCCGATTTTCTGTCCGCGCAGTATGCGGACACCGTGAACCGCAGCCTGCTGCTCACCGGCACGCTGCTGCACGACTTCGCCAAGGAGCAGGAGTTCACGTTCTCCGAGCTCGGCCTTGTGACGGATTACTCGACGAAGGGCCAGCTGCTCGGTCACCTCGTCATGGGCGCGCAGGAGGTCGCGGCGATTGCCGCCGAGCTCGACCTGCCCGAGGAAAAGGCGACGCTTTTGGAGCACCTGATTCTCTCGCATCACGGCCAACCGGAATTCGGCGCGGCGGTGCTGCCTCAGTGCGCGGAGGCGGAGCTTCTCTCCCTCATCGACCAGATCGACAGCCGCATGGAGATCTACCGCGAGGTGCTCGCGCCGCTCAAAGCGGGCGAATTCAGCCAGCGTGTCTTCGCGCTCGACAACCGCCGCGTTTATAAGCATCAATAAGGATGGCAGCGCCAGCGGCGCTGCACGGGGCAAAGGGGGAGATTCTCTTTTAAAAGAGAATCTCCCCCTTTGAATCCCCCAAGAGAAAGGCAGGGGGCGTTTCGATTTCGCCCCCTGCACCCCCTAACGACCAAAAGGGAGGGGCGCAGCCCCTCCTTTTTTGGATGATTCCCCATGGCACTTCCGGTAAGAACTACGTCTACTTTGGATAATTCCGTTTCAGCAGTGCGTGCCGAAGCGGCATTGCTTCGCTCGCCGCTCAGGGCTGCTGCTATTTCAGTTCTGTGCTGTGATATACATTTCTTCTGCTTTTTGCTGGGCAGCGATGAGTGTGGATTTTGCGTCGCCGTAATTTTGCTTTTCGATCTGAGCAAGTGCGTCGGTGATGGCGTTGAACAGGGTCGAGTACATCTTCTGATAGTTTTCCATCGTCTTTTCCTTTCCTCAATAAAAATTTTATTTTGCACTGATATAGTGCAATTATAACGAACTTTACGGATAAACTCAATACTGAAATGTGCTAAATCAGTGCAGGAGGTGTTGGGCTTGGACTACGAATACTCAAAGCGTCTCGGCGCACATCTTGCGAAAATCAGAAAAGACAATCACTTGACACAGGAACAGCTCTCCGCCAAGCTCCAAGTGCTCGGCTGCGACCTGACGCGAAGCGCCCTCGCTAAAATTGAAGTCGGTCAACGCCACATTTATCCTGATGAAATGAAAGCCCTGCACCAAGCCCTCGGAAAACCATACGATGACTTATTCATATAAAAACGACCGCTGACGCGGTCGTTTTTTTCTATTAGAGATGCGGCGAGCGCAGCAATGCCGCCCTGGCAGGCACCAACAAGTCTGCCAAAATCCAAAGTAGGCGGAGATTGCGTAAGGGTAACAAATCGCAGGCAAAGCGACAGCGAAGATAGGAGATAGTCAAGTCGTTTAGATACAAAAAATAGCAGGCACCCGATTCCGCAGGCTGCGCAGCTCTTCAAGCCCAAATCTCGCAATGGCGGGGTCAAGGGGCAGCGCCCCTTTGCGTTCTCTTGGGGGTGTAAGGGGGCCATTCTCTCACGTGAGAGAATGGCCTCCTTTTCCCGCGTCCCCGCACGGTGTGGGGACCTTATCTTCTTCCCTGCGCCTTGGCGCTCAAATACAGCACCGCTTCGACCACTCCCCCGCCGACGGCGAGGGCCTTGTCCGAGATCGTCGTGCAGTATTCCGGCTTGCAGCGCGGGTCGACATCGCCGGACTTCATCCCCTTCTTAACGGGCACGCCATTGTCCAGCACGCCGCGCAGCACACCGCTGATGGTGCACTTCATCGGTGTGCCGTCGACAAAGCCGATGGTCTCGCCCTCCTCGACCGTGTCGCCGATACGGTGGACAGCGGTAAAAATGCCGTCGCACGGCGCGCGCAGCACGCGCTCGCCCGCAAAGCCGCCGATAAGCCCGGGAATGTTCGTGTTCGGCAGCGCGCTGCCGGAGTAGATGACGCGCCCGAGCGTGTGGCCGCGCATCGTCTCGACGACCGCGTGGCAGTCCTCCCCCGCCGTGAAGCCGGGGCCGACGCCCACGACGATCGGCGCGTCGTCGATCTTCGTGCCGAGATTGCGCTTGGCAAGAATCGCGTCCACGAGCGCGTCGGGCGCGAGCTCCTCGCGGCAGGCGCACTCAGGATCGGCCAAAACAGGTAGCACACCCTCGCGCAGCAGCTTCTTCGCCTCCGCGGCATTCTCCGCGCGCACGGCGCGCAGGCCCTCGACCGTCGTTTCCCCGTGGACGATGGCATCGGAAAACGCCACCGTGCGGCGGATGGCCGTCGGGCGGGCGAGGTCGGTCATCACCACGTCGATCCCGCAGCGCCACAATCTCATGGCCGCGCCGCTCGCGATGTCTCCTGCGCCGCGAATCAATGCAAGCATACATATACCCCCTGATGCAGACTGCCCGCGATGACCGGGCAGGAAAATTCATTTGCCATGGCCTGCGCCGCTTCATAATCGGCGGCAGACTCCACCTTGTTGATATAAACGCGGTCGCCGTAACCCTCGGCGTTGACGACGCGCGCGGCGAGCTGCGGCGTGACGACCGTCTCCTCATCCACGCCCGCGAGCTGCGCGTAGAGCGCGCTGCGGTGGCAGGTCTCGCGGATGGTTTTGCCGACGCCGTCGATGCCGATGACCATGATGACACGCTGCGCCTCCTCCGGGATCACCGGCTCATGGGAAGCGTGCGCCTTGAGCGGCAGGCGCTTGGCACCGTCCGCCTCGACAAGCACAAAATCCGCAAGCTGCGCCAGCGTGCCCATTGAGAGCCACGGCGCGCAGAGCTTGCCGCTCTCCGCCTGCGAGGCAACACAGACGATGCCCGACCGCTCCAATGCCGCCGAAACGGCGGCCTCGTCCGCATCCAGCAGCGTTTCATACTGCTTCGGACGGCAGATGTGCGTCGTGGTCGTGATAATGACCTTACCCTTTTTCGAAAACTCCCCGGCGAGCGTTTCCATCAGCGTCGTCTTTCCGCCGCCGCCGATGATGGCCGTCACGCCGCGGCCGACGTGCAAAAGCGGTGCGATCTGCATATACGCACCCTCAGTGCCGCTGTCCGGCGAGGCGCGCGCGGTGCTCGATCATCTCCGCCGCGATGCTGATGGCGATCTCCTCCGGCGTCTCAGCCAGAATCGGAAGGCCGATGGGCGCGTGGACGCGCGCGATGTCCTCTTCGGTATAGCCGTCGCCCTTGAGGCGCTCGCGCGTCTTGGCGACCTTTGTGCGGCTGCCGATGCAGCCGATATAGGCCGCATCGCTCCCCAGCACCTGGGAGAGGATCTCATAGTCCGCCTGATGGCCCGGCGTCATCACGACGGCATAGTCGTTCGCCGTGAGCGCCACCTTGCCGGAAATATCGGAAAAGCTGCCGAAGATGACCTCGCTCGCCATGGGATAGTTTTCTTTCTTCGCAAGCTCCTCGCGGTTGTCGTACATCACCACGCGGAAGCCCACCGTCGCCAGCACCGGCACGAGCGCGCGGCCCACATGGCCGCCGCCGAAGATATACACGCTGCCCGCGTGGCACAGCGGCTCGACATAAATACCGTCTTTCCACACAGCCTTGGCGGAGAAATAGTCCGCCTTGTCCTGCGGGATCTCCTCGCGCGTGACAACGTGGAACTCGTTCACGCCGTCGCCGTCAAGAGACAGCAGCAGCCAGAGGTCGACGTCTTTGTCGAGCATTTCGCGCCAGCGCTTGAGCACCGCGACATCCGCAGTCTGCTCGGGCGCGAAAAACTGGAAGTAGACCGTCACCGCGCCGCCGCAGATCATGCCCGTGCTGGCCACTTCACTCGGGTGCAGGTTGTAGGACTTGAGCTCGTTGCTGCCACCGTTTTTGAGCGCGTCCTGCGCGCGCTGGATGCTCAGCCGCTCCACTGCGCCGCCGCCAATCGTGCCGAGCACGCGGTCATCTTCAAAGACAGCCATCTTCGCGCCCGCGCCGCGCGGCACAGAGCCCGAAGACGCCAGAATGCTGCACAGCACCACACGCTCGCCGCGCGAAAGGGCCGCGAGCATTTCATCAAGAATCGCTTTCATAGTTTCATGCTCCTTTGCAGAGAATCACGCTGCTATTATGCACTGCATTATAGCAAAGCGCCGCGGCAAACGCAAGCCGCGGCGCACAAAAGTCGCATTGATCGTTATTTTCCATTAAATCAGGGGCGCGCATATCTGGCGCGGCTCACTTGCTGCGCTCGATGCGCTTGAGCTCGCCGAAATACTTGTCGTGCGCCTCCTGATAGGCGCGGTTGAAGACCGGGTCTTTGCCCTGATGCAGCGCTTGAATATAGTCGTGGTGGTTGTTCATGATGTGCTCGTCGAACATCGAGAGCGTGAAAACTCCGACATTCGAGCACTGGTCGGCGATGCGCTCCACATTGACGAGGATATCGAGAAACGTGAGGCCCGCGTACACCGTGCACTGCCCGTCGCGCACGCGGCGGATGTGATTGGCGCGCAGCGTGGCGACAAGGTCGTCCACGACCTCCTCGACCGGCTCGATGTGGCGCGCGGCCTCGTAGTCCGTGGCGGCAAATGCCTTGTAGGTGTAATCCAAAATCTCGCCGAGCACCTCGCGCAGCACCATGAGCTCCTGATGTGCCGTGGGCGACAGGCTCGCGCTGCGGTCAAGGAACTCCTGCGCATTTTCCGTCAGGTTCACGGCGTGGTCGCCGATACGCTCAAACTCGCCGAAGCACTGGATATAGTAGTTGAGCATGTCGCTTCCGTGTCCGCTCGGCATGTGCGGCGACAGGCGGATGAGGTAGTTGTCCACATGGTCGGCGAGCTTGTCGATGTGCTCCTCGTTCTCGTTGATGACCTCGATCGTGTGGGCGTCGTACTGCTCGAGCACGTTCATCGCGTTCATCACACCCGAGCGGGCGAGACGCGCCATGGTGGTGATGGCCTCACCCGCGCCCGAGAGCGCGATGGCGGGAGAGGTGAAGAACTTTTCATCGAGCAGCGAAAGCTCGTGGTCGACATTTTCACCAAGGCGCACATCGTCCTTGACGAGCTTGCGCGAGAGCTTTTCAAACTGGCCGCACACCGGCAGCAGCACGATGGCCGAAACAAGACGGAACACCGTGTGCACATTCGCGATGCCGCCGGAGGAAAGCGCCTCGTCCCACAGGGCATCGAGCACACCGAACGAGTGCAGCAGCATCAGCCCCACGATCACGAGGATCGAACCGGCGATGTTGAAGAGGATATGGATCACGCCCGTGCGCTTGGCATCGGCCTTCGAGCCGATGGAGCAGACGATGGCCGTCGTCACACAGTCGCCGATGTTGACGCCGATGATGATGGCGTAAACGGACGAAAATGTCAGCGCGCCGGTCGTGGCAATGGCCTGCAAAATACCGATGGTCGCCGACGAACTCTGCAGCAGGAACGCAACGCCCGCGCCGAGCAGGAATCCGAGCACCGGCTTTCCCGAGAGCTGGTAGAACATGTTGGCAAACGTCTCAGATTCCGACAGCGGGCTCACCGCCGCGGTCATGCTGAGAAGGCCGGTGAAGAGGATGCCGAAGCCCATCGCGATCGAGCCGATGGTATCGGACTGGCGGGTCTTGACCGCCATTAGAAAGAGGATGCCGATAATCGCCGCAAGGGGCGCGAGCGTCGAGGGCTTGAAGAAATTGAGCAGCGATGTCTCCGATGCGTTCACGTCGAGAAGGCGAATGATCTGGCCCGTGATCGTCGTACCGACATTCGCGCCCAGAATAACGCCGATCGACTGGTGCAGCGACATCACGCCCGCGCCGACAAGACCCGATGTCAGCACGATCGTCGCCGTGGAGCTTTGGATCACTGCCGTGACCACAAGGCCGAGCAGGAAACCGACGAGCGGGTTGTTCGTCACCTTTTCCATTGCGCGCTTGAAGGCATCGGATGAACCTTTTTTCAGTCCGTCGCCCATCAGGCGCATACCGTAGAGGAACAGCGCAAGACCGCCAAAGAGGGTGATCAAGTTGAAAATCGTCATAAGCGTTTCAAACCTCTTCTTCTGTATTATGCCGCGCGGCGCAGGTTTCGGGCTGTAAAATACCCAACTCTCACCAGATACTATTTTATCAGGTGAGGGCAAAATTGCAATCCTTTTCCCAAGATTTGTTACAAACAGCAAAAATGATTTATCCCTTGCATTTTTGTGTGCGCGTGGTACAATATTTATAGACAAAAAAAGGAGGCTTTCAACCATGTTGAACGCAGGCAACCCCATCGGCGTGATGGACAGCGGCATCGGCGGTCTCACCGTCGTGCGCGAATTACAGCGCATTCTCCCCGGCGAAGATATCATCTATTTTGGCGACAGTGCCAACTGCCCCTACGGCAACAAGACCTCTGACCAGATCTTCGAGTTGAGCAGCCACATGCTCCAGTTCCTCGGCGACAACGGTGTCAAGTGCACTGCCATCGCCTGCAACACCATCTCCACCCTCTCCGACCGTCTGCGTCCCTGCTTTGACTATCAGATCATCAGCATCGTGGAGGAAGCTGCCAAATACGTCCTGCGCGAGCATCTCAAGAGCGTCGGCCTCATCGCGACGGAGTTCACTGTTGCCTCCGGCAAGTACGCCGAGCTCATCCATGAGGGTGATCCCGAGTGCAAGGTCGTCGGCAAGGGCTCTCCCCTGCTCGCGGCGCTCGTCGACCGCGGCGACTTCAACCAGCACGACATCAACACCGAGATCCGCACGCAGGTCGACAACATTCTCGCGCGCGAGAAGGTCGAAAACCTGATCCTCGGCTGCACGCACTATCCCATCGTGGAGGAAAACTTCCACGAGTGCTATCCGGAGCTGCACCTCATCAATCCCGCGCTCGAGCAGGCAAACGCCGTCAAGGCATACCTCACCGAGCAGAACGCGCTCAACCCGCAGAAAAAGGGCAAATTCGTCATCTGCACGAGCGGCGACCCGCAGGTATATGTCAACGTCGGCAAGCGTCTCGGTCTCTTTGAGGCGAGCGAGCTGAAGGTCGTTCACATCTAAGTTGGTCCAAATTGAAATGAAAAGCGGAAAGTCACAGGACTTTCCGCTTTTTTGTGCTGTCTGATGGACTTTTTGCATACCTTGTGGCGAGGTGGTCTGTTTTGAATACATTTGAGGCCGCGATTTTGCGCGATTTCGGTGAGCGGGAGGACTTTGAGCGCGTGCTCACACATGCGCTGCGCCGCGGCTGCGGCGGTCGCGTCCTGCTCTCGCTGATGGCGGACGGCTCACTCCGGCTCACCGGCACGAAGGACCCCGACATCTCGTTCGGCGCGGTGCTGCTCGACCTGACCGCGCCGGTGGTGCCGTGCAGCGAGGAGTCCCTCGCCCTGCGTGTGCAGGTGATCGACTGGCGGCGCTGCGCGAGATGCTATGACGAAGCGCTCGCGCAGCGATCTCGCCATCCCCTGCCGTAGCTGCCGCCATCGCGCAAAAACTTCCCGCCGCAAAATTGCGGCGGGCAGTTTTGTCCTTTATTTCAGGCAATCCAAAATTGCCTGCACGGTCTCATCGACCGTGCCGTTGTTGTCGACGATGTGGTCGGCAAATCTTTCGTAGCAGGCCTTGCGCCTGTCGTACATCGCCGCAAGGTCGCCCGCCGAAAGAGGCCTCCCCTCGCGCGGCAGCTGGTCGATATCACGCTTCAACCAGAAAATGATGCCGTTCTGGTGCAGAAGATCGTAGTTTTCCTCTCTCGTCACGCAGCCGCCGCCCGTAGCGATGACCGCTCCCGAGCGCTTGCCGAGCGCGGCAATGGCCTCGCTCTCGAGCTCTCGGAATTCCGCCTCGCCGTGCTTTTCGATGAGCTGGGCACAGCTCATACCGTTTTTCTCTTCGATCTCGGCGTCGCTGTCAAGCGCGATGCGGTCAAGCTTCTCAGCAAGGCGCGCGGCAACGGTGCTCTTGCCGCTGCCGGGCATGCCGACGAGCACGATGTTCTGCATCTCGCGTCCCAGCTTTTTCCAGATGCGCTCGGTCTCGCTGTCCAGAATGGGATGTCGCGGTTTTCAAAAACCTCCGCCGTGCGCTTTGCCTGCGCAACGAGCATATAGAGCCCGCTCATATAGGGAATGCCGAGCTTTTCCGCCTGCAAGACAAACGCCGTGCGCGCGGGGTTGTAGACGATATCGAGCACACCCTCGAGCTTCGGGAAGAGCGACAGGTCGACGGGCGACACGCCGCAGTTCGGGTACATGCCGACGGGCGTGGTGTTCACGATGACCTCCGCGTCCGCGTGACGATCCAGATTGTTGTAGTTGTCCTCCCCCTTGCGGGAGATGATGGTCACGCTGCGCGCGCCCATCTCCTCGAGCACGGCACAGACCGTCGAGGAGGCGCCGCCGGAGCCGAGTACGAGCGTCTTTTTGCCCTCAATGGCAATGCCGCTCGCCCTGACCATACCGGCAAAACCGTAGGCGTCGGCGTTGTCGCCGTACAGCGTGCCGTCCTCGCGCCTGACCAGCACGTTCACACTCTGGAGTTTTTGCGCAATGGGTGAAAGCTCTGCGCAGTACGGGATGACGGCCTTTTTATAGGGAATGGTGACGTTCATGCCGTCAAAGCCGCCGCCCGTCAGAAATTCGCCGAGCTTTTCGGGCGCGACCTCATAGAGCCGGTATTCATAGTCCGCAAGCTCTGCATGAATGGCGGGCGAATAGCTGTGCCCGAGCTTTTCGCCGAGTAATCCGCAGCGCTTCATTCAAACCACCTCACTGTAAGAGCCAAGATACGTGAACTCCTCGCACAGCTCGGGCAGCTCGCCCATGAGCTGGGTGAACTGCGGGGCGTAGACCGAGGTCTCAAGGTCAAAATAGAACATGAACTCGAAGTTGCGCTCTGGGATGGGGCGGCTTTCGAGCTTATTGAGGTTGACGCCGAGCGCGTAGAAGCGCGAAAGCACCTGATAGAGAGAGCCGGGACGGTGCGGCAGCACCACCATGAGGCTCGTGCGGTCTGCGCCGGGGTAAATTTCGAGGTTTTTCGCAATGCAGATGAAGCGCGTGAAGTTATTGCCCTGATCCTGCACAGAGGCGGCGAGGCAGTCAAGGCCGTAGAGCTCTCTGCATGCGCGGGATGACAGCGCCGCCACATCGTCGCGGCCGGACTCGGCCACCATGCGCGCCGCCACCGCGGTATTTTCGCAGCGGATGACCTTCACATTGGGAAGCCCCTGTAAAAAGTGTGCGCACTGGCTGATGGCCTGCTCGTGCGAGTAGATCTCGCGGATGTTTTCGAGCTTCGCGCCGAGATTGGCGAGCAGATTGTGGTCGATCTTGATGCGCACCGAGCGCACGATGCGGAAGTTGTGCTGCGTCATCAAGTCGTAGACCGCGTTCACGCTGCCCGCCGTGCTGTTTTCCAGCGGCAGCACGCCGTAGCGGCAGAGGCCCTTTTCAATGGCGGAGAACACCGCCTCGAAGGAACTGAAAAAGAACGTGCTCGGGCGCTTGAAGAGCCTTTCGCACGCCTGCTCAGAATACGCGCCCTCCACGCCCTGACAGGCGACGGCGGCGTCCTCGGGAAAGAGCTGCGGCGTCTTTTCGATGGCCTCGGCAATCTTCGCGGGCAGATCACCCTTCGTGCCGAGAAGACAGCTCTGGCGGCTGCGGCTCAGCTCGAAAATGAGGGAGTAGAGCGAGGAGACGTATTCGCGCAGGTCGTCCGGCGTTTTGTCCAGAATCTCGCGCATTTTCTCCTTCTCGCGGCGCGCATCGAGCACGCGCAGGCCGTTGGCCTTTTTATATTCCGCGATCTTTTCAGCGGTCTCCATGCGCTGGGCAAAGAGCGCGATGAGCTGATCGTCGATGCGGTCGATCTCTTTTCGATAGTCGTTTAAGTCCATGTTCCCTTACCTCATTTCCTTTTTGCGCGATAGATACGCATCATAGACCGCGATGGCGGCCGCCGCCTCCACACAGGGCACGGCGCGCGGCACGATGCACGGGTCGTGGCGGCCCGTGACGGCCATCTTCTCCGGTACCATCGTCTGTAAATTGACGCTCTGCTGCTCGCGCGCGATGGACGGCGTCGGCTTGAACGCCGCGCGGAACACGATGGGCATGCCGTTCGTGATACCGCCAAGAATGCCGCCGCAGTGGTTCGTCTCGGTGACGATCTTGCCGTTTTCGACCGTAAAGGCGTCGTTATCCTCGCTGCCGCGAAGGCTCGCCACGCCAAAGCCCGCGCCGAACTCAACGCCCTTGACCGCCGGAATGCCGAAAACAGCCGCGGCGATGCGATTTTCCATGCCGCCGAACATCGGATCGCCAAGGCCCGCGGGCGCGCCGAAAACTGCGCATTCGATGACGCCGCCGACGCTGTCACCAGCCTCGCGCGCCGCCGCGATGGCTTCGCGCATCTCCTCGCCGCGCGCATCGCTGACGACGGGGAACTCCTTTGCCAGCAAGCGAGCCTGTCAGCTCACCTTCGTCAGTAATGCCCGCAATGGAGGCGATGCGGCTCACAAGCGTGATTCCTTCGCGCGCGAGAATTTGCAGGCAGATGCCGCCCGCGATGCACAGCGGCGCGGTCAGGCGGCCTGAAAAGTGTCCGCCGCCCGCGCGGTCCTGATAGCCGCCGTATTTGACCTCGGCGGTGTAGTCCGCGTGGCCGGGGCGCGGCGTGACAGCAAGATTCGCGTAATCCTGCGAGCGGGTGTTCGTGTTGCGGATGATGGCCGTGAGCGGCGCGCCGCAGGTATAGCCGTTCACAAGGCCGGAGAGGATCTCCGGCGCGTCGGCCTCCTTGCGCGGCGTCGACCATGCATTTTTGCCCGGCGCGCGGCGATTCAGAAAGCGCTGGAGCTCGTCCAGATCAACTTTCTCGCCCGCGGGGATGCCCTCGACCGTCACGCCGATGGCCGGGGAATGCGACTGGCCGAAGATGGTCAAATGCAGATTTTCGCCGTAGGTGCTGCTCATAAACCTTCTCCTTTCAAGCTGCTAAAATCCTCCCAAAAGCGGGGATAGGACTTTGCCACGCAGCCGTCGTTGTCGACTGTGATCTCGCCCGTCGCGGCGCAGGCCGCCGTGGCGGCAGACATCGCGAGGCGATGGTCGTTCTGCGTTTCGACCGCTCCGCCGTGCAGCGCGGGAACGCCCGTGATGACAAGGCCGTCTTCTTTCTCCTCGACTCGTCCGCCGAGCGCGCGCAGCAGATTCGCCGTGCTCTTGAGGCGGTCGGACTCCTTGAGCCGCAGCCGGTAGGCGTTTTCGACTCGCGTCTCCCCCTCTGCGACCGACGCAACGACACTCAGCACGGGGATGAGGTCGGGGATGGGCGCGGCATCGATCATCACGCCATGCAGCGCGCCGCGCCTGACCGTCACGGCGTCGCCGTGCTCCGTGACTTCCGCGCCGAACCGGCGCAAAACGTCCAGCACGCCGCGGTCGCCCTGCGAGGACTGCAAATTCAGCCCCTCGACGGTCACGCCCTCTTTCGACAGCGCACCCATGCAGAGGAAGAACGCCGTGTTCGACCAGTCGCCCTCGACGACCGTGCGCTTCGGCAGATGACATCTCCGCTGACCGGGAATCGCCCACATCGCCCCCATTTTGGGGATGGTCAGCTTGGAAAGCTGAAGTGCATCCTCCGTCATGGCGACGTAAGCCGCGGATTCCAGCGGGCCGGACACCATAAGAAGACTGTCTCTGATCAGCAGCGGCAGCGCCATGAGAAGGCCCGAAATATATTGAGAGGACACATTGCCTGCGATCGTATAGTTTCCCCCGATCGGCTGTCCACTGCAATACAGCAGGTCGCCGTCCTCGCGGAGCGTCATGCCATGCTCTTTTAAAACGCTATCCAGCGGGGCGAGCGGGCGCTGGGGCAGCCGCCCCTCGCGGTGGAATACCGCCTGCGCGCCGAGCGCGCCGACGATGGGCAGCAGGAAGCGCAGCGTCGACCCGCTCTCGCCGCAGTAGAGGTCGCAGCGCCCCTCGGGCACTTTTTTGATTGGAGAGACGAGAAAGCCCGTCTCCATTTCTTCAATTTTCGCGCCGAGCGCGCTCAGGCACTTCGCCGTGGCCGCGATATCGGCGGAAATGCCGTCGCAGACGACCTCGGTCTTCTCCTCGCCGAGCGCCGCGCAGATCAGCAGCCGGTGCGCCTGCGATTTGGATGCCGGGATGCGCACACGTCCCGTGCGCGCGCCGGGTATGATGGTTCTTTTCATCGGATGCCACCGTCCTGCATCCAGTCGCGCAGCGCCTCGACGGGGATCGTCTCCATGCGCACCTGACCGATCTTTTCCGGCACGATGAGGTGCATCTTGCCGCCGGAAATCTTCTTGTCGACGAGTTCCGCCTCATAGAGCTTGTCGAGTTCGTAGCCCGTCTCGGTCGGAAGGCCGTAGCGGTGCAGAATGTCGAGCAGGCGCGCCAGCGTCTCTTCGCCGCAGATGCCGCGCTTGACTGCCGCGCGCGTGACCGTCGCCATGCCGATGGCGACCGCCTCGCCGTGCAGAAGAGAAAAATCGCTGCACTGCTCCACCGCGTGACCAAACGTATGGCCCAAGTTCAGCGTGCGGCGGCGGCCGAGGTCGTACTCGTCCGCGCCGACGATGTCGCGCTTCATCTGCACGCAGACCTCGATGACGTGCTCGTACTGCTCACGCACGGGCGTTTTGTAGAGTTCTTCAAAGAACGCCGCATTGCCGAGCATCGAATACTTGATGATCTCGGCGCAGCCGCAGCGGTACTGCTCCTCGGGCAGCGTTTCGAGCGTGTTGGGATCGCAGATCACGATGCAGGGCTGATAGAAGCTGCCCGCCTGATTCTTGCCCGTGGGCAGGTCGACGGCGGTCTTGCCGCCGACGGACGAATCGACCGCGGCCAGCAGCGTCGTCGGGATCTGGGCAAAGCCCATGCCGCGCTGATACGTCGCCGCGGCAAAGCCCGCGAGGTCGCCCACCACGCCGCCGCCGAGCGCAACGACCACGTCGCTGCGGCTGAAGCGGTGCTCACCGAGGAAGTGCAGCACATCGGCGTAGGTCGAGAGGTTCTTGCTCCCCTCGCCCGCGGGGAATGTGAAAGAGTGCACACGGTAGCCCGCCTTTTCAAGGGCCTTGACCGTGCGCTCGCCGTAGAGCGCGTAGACCGTGTCGTCCGACACGATGGCGGCCATGCCGGGGGCGCTGACCTCCCGGAGAAGCTCGCCCGCGCGGTCGAGTAAGCCGTGCTCGACCAGCACGTCGTATTCGCGCGAGGCCTTGATATGGATGCTTCGCATCAGCCGTCCACCTCTTCCTTTCTCTTCTTGCCCTCGTCCAGAAGTCGGATAAGGGTCTCTTCGTCGTCATGTTCCATGGCGGTCTTGTATTCGCTCAGGTGCTCGATGTAGCAGTCGATCTCCTTGAGCAGGAATTCCTTGTTTTCCATGAACAGCTCCGCCCACATGTGCGGCTTCAGCCAGGCGACGCGCGTCAGATCCTTATAGCTCCCGGCGGAAAAGCCCTTGTGCCTTTTCGCCGTGGGGCTCTTGATGTAGGCGTTGGACGCCACATGCGCCAGCTGCGAGGTGAAGGCGATCATCTCGTCGTGCTGCTCGGCGGTTGTGACGGAGTAGCTCCCAAAGCCCGCGGGGAGAGCAGGTCTTTCACATGGCTGAGTAATTCAATGTCGTCAAAACGCGGCGGCACGAGCACCATCGGCGCGCCCACGAAGAGGTTCGCCTTGGCGTACTTGAAGCCCGAGAACTGCGTGCCCGCCATTGGGTGACCGCCAAGGTACGTAATGCCGTACTGCTCGGCGATTGGGAAGCACGCCGCGCATACCTTGCGCTTGGTGCCGCAGCAGTCGATGACGACCGTGTGCTTGTCGATCTTTGCCGCGTGATTTTTGAGCCATTCGACCGCCGCCGCGGGTCGGACGGCCAGCAGGATGACATCACACTCTGCCATCGTCTCGTCCGTCAGCGCCTCGTCCACCGCGCCGCTGATGACGGCGAACGACAAGACATCGCGGTCGATGTCGTGGGCGAGCACACGCTCGCCCGCCTCGTGGTATGCCTTGGCGAGCGAGCCGCCGATCAGGCCGAGGCCGACGATGCCGGCGGTCATTCTGCCACCGCCTCTCTCACGCGGCGCACAGCCTTGGCAAGGTCATCGTACTGCTCGGGGCGCAGGGATTGCGCGCCGTCGCACAGCGCGTGCATGGGGTCGTTGTGCACCTCGATGATGAGGCCGTCAGAGCCGCAGGCGGCAGCAGCCAGTGCCATCGGGCGCACGAGGCGCGCGATGCCGGTCGCGTGGCTGGGGTCGACGATGACCGGCAGGTGCGTGAGCTCCTTGAGCATCGGCACAGCCGCAAGGTCGAGTGTGTTTCTCATGTAGTCGTCGTAGGTGCGAATGCCGCGCTCGCAGAGGATAACCTGCTCGTTGCCGCCGGCCATGATGTACTCCGCGCTCATTAAAAGCTCCTTAAGCGTGCTGGCGAGGCCGCGCTTTAAGAGGATGGGCTTTCTCAGCTTGCCGAGCTCGCGCAGCAGGTCGAAGTTCTGCATATTGCGCGCGCCGACCTGAATGACGTCCACATCCTCAAAGAGCGGCAGGTAATTCGTGCCCATGATCTCGGTGACGATGGGAAGGCCGGTCTCCTGACGGGCGATCTTCAGCAGCTCGATGCCCTCGGCCTTGAGGCCCTGGAAATCATAAGGAGAAGTGCGGGGCTTGAATGCGCCGCCGCGCAGCAGCTGCGCGCCCGCGGCCTTGACAGCCTTGGCGACCGCGACGATCTGCTCCTCGGATTCGACCGAGCACGGGCCCGCGATCATGCAGAAGTTTCCGCCGCCGACCTTGACGTCGCCCACCTGAACGATCATGTCGTCGGGGTGGAACTTGCGGTTGCAGCACTTGAAGGGCTCCGTCACCCGCTTCACGGAGTCCACGATGCTCAGGCTCTCGATGAGGTCCATGTCGACGCGCGCCGTGTCGCCGATCAGGCCCAGCACGGTCTGGTACTCGCCCTCGGAGATGTGCACGCCAAGGCCCTGATTTTTGAGCCAGTTGATAAGCTGCTCGCGCTTGTCCTGTTCTGCGCCACGCTTGAGTACGACGATCATAATAATTTCCTCCTTATTGACCGTGAAATATCGCCACAACGAAAAAATGCGGCACAGGTCTAACCTGTGCCGCATCAAGCAATCTCTTTTCAGAGCCTTTTTGCATCTTTGCATCACAAATTAGCCTTACTATGAATCCATAGTAAAGTAATAATAGTATGCAAAAACGAAAATGCTCTTCATCTTGTGTTGTTTCTCCGTTCGTGGAACTTTGTTGGTCTCAGTATAGGATCCTTAACCGAAAATGTCAACCGACAAATTATACAAAACGGATGGGTTTTGCTTTACTCCGCTCAAGTGTTTTGACAACTTTCGCCATTCACACGTCCGCGCCCTCGGCCTTGTCGGTCTCGCGGCGCTCTTCGATGGCCTCTTTCAGGATGATGTCCTTGACCTTCATCAGTCGGATCGTGTTGGCACGCTCGTTTTCATCGAGCTTCATCGTGATATACTTGATGTTTTGCTGCATCTGCGGAATTTTGACGTATTCGAGCGCGTTGACGCGCCGCCTTGTGCGTTCGATCTCGGCAGCGAGCAGCTGCGTGGCCTTCTCGACCTCGGCAAGGCGGAGCAGGTCGGGCAGAATGTCGCCGAGCTCGCGCACCGCGTCGTCGAGCTCGCCGCTCGTCTGGGCGAAGCCGTACGGATAAATATTCCCGCCGTCCTCGCTCGCGAGCTTGAACTCATAGCGCGGCACCTCGACGCTCATCACGTTCTCCGTGCCCGTTTCGAGCGAAACGCTCTGCTTGGGGCACAGCAGCGCCTGCTCAAGCATTTCCGGCGACATCAGCGCGCTCGCCACGGTGAACGAGCCGTAGGCGCGCGCGAGCGACTGCTCCACCTTCTGCCGCAGCGCTAAGTCCTCGCGCACGACCTCCATGAACTGCTTCATCAACTCGTCGCGCTTGTCCTTGAGAAGTTTGTGCCCACGCTGGGCGGTGCGCAGCCGCCCCTTGAGGCGCGTGAGCTCCATGCGGGTGGGATTAACAGTGGTCGTAGGCACTTTTCTCCCCCCTTACTCTTCCTTTTTGAGATACTTGTCGATATACTCCGGTTTGATGCGCTTGAGCTCGCTGCGCGGCAGAAGGGATAAAAGCTCCCAGCCGAGGTCGAGCGTCTGCTCAATGGAGCGGTTCTCGTCCGTGCCCTGCGCGACATAGCGCTTTTCAAACTCGTCGGCAAACTTGGCGTAGAGTAAATCAGTCGGGCTCAGCGCCGCCTCGCCGAGGATCGACATGAGCTCCTTGTTCTCTTTACCGGTGGCATAGGCCGCGAAGAGCTGGTTCATCGTGCCGGAATGGTCCTCGCGCGTCTTGCCCGCGCCGATGCCCTTGTCCTTGAGTCGGGAAAGGCTCGGCAGCACGTCGACCGGCGGATTGATACCGCGGCGGTACAGCTCGCGCGAAAGGATGATCTGCCCCTCGGTGATATAGCCCGTCAGGTCGGGGATGGGGTGGGTCTTGTCGTCCTCGGGCATCGTCAGGATGGGGATCATCGTGATCGAGCCGTCCTTGCCCACCTGACGGCCCGCGCGCTCGTACATCGTCGCAAGGTCGGTGTAGAGGTAGCCGGGATAGCCGCGGCGGCCGGGGACCTCCTTTTTCGCCGCGCTGATCTCGCGCAGGGCTTCTGCGTAGTTCGTGATATCCGTCAGAATGACGAGCACGTGCATACCGCAGTCGAAGGCGAGATATTCCGCGGCGGTCAGCGCCATGCGCGGCGTCGCGATACGCTCGACCGCGGGGTCGTTGGCAAGGTTCGTGAACAGCACCGTGCGGTCGATGGCGCCGGTGCGCTTGAATTCGTTGACGAAGAACTCAGATTCTTCAAATGTGATGCCGATGGCGGCAAAGACAACAGCAAAGTTGCTCTCGCCGTCCAGCACCTTCGCCTGTCGCGCGATCTGCGCGGCCAGCTGCGCGTGAGGCAGGCCCGAGCCGGAGAAGATCGGCAGCTTCTGCCCGCGGACAAGCGTATTCAGTCCGTCGATGCTTGAAATGCCGGTCTGGATGAACTCGTTGGGGTAGTTGCGCGCCGCGGGGTTCATCGCAAGGCCGTTGATGTCGCGGTGCTCGTCGGCGATGATCTCGGGGCCGCCGTCGATGGGCTGACCCATGCCGTTGAAGACGCGGCCCAGCATGTCGCGCGACACGGCGAGCTGGAGCGGATGGCCCAAAAAGCGGATGCGCGAATCGGCGAGGTTGATGCCCGCCGACGCTTCAAACAGCTGCACGACCGCGCGGTCGCCGTTGACCTCGAGCACCTTGCAGCGGCGCGTGCTGCCGTCGGAGAGGACGATCTCTGCCAGTTCGTCATACGTGACGCCCTGCACATGGTCCACGACCATCAGAGGGCCGGAAATTTCGCGGATCGTCTTATATTCACGGATCATTCTTCTTTCTCTCCTTTCTCAGCGATCGCGGCGATCTGCTCTTCCATCTCGACGAGCAGGTTCGCGTAGGCGTCCTTGTACTGGTCGGCAGGGGCACGCCCTTGGCGCGTCCGATCTTCTCGCGCGCGGGGATGGCGAAGAGCTCGCTTAAATTCCCGCCGCGCTCGGCGGCGCTCAGGCATTGCGCGTCATACTGGCGGATGAGCGCCAGCATGCGCGCCTGACGGTCGTATTCGGAATAGGCGTCGTTGTCGGCAAACGAGTTCTGCTGCAAAAAGTCCTCGCGGATCATACGCGCGACCTCAAGCGTGATCTGGTCCTTCGCGCTGAGCGAATCCTTGCCGACGAGCTGCACGATCTCGTTGAGGTTCGATTCCTCCTGCAGCATCGCCATGGCCCACTCGCGGTTTTCGAGGAATTCGTGTCCCAGGTGCTCGCTGTACCACGGGCGCAGGGAATCGAGATAGAGCGAATAGGAATTCAGCCAGTTGATGGCCGGGAAGTGGCGGCGGTAGGCAAGTGACGAATCCAGCGCCCAGAAGACCTTGACGATACGCATCGTCGCCTGCGAAACAGGCTCGGAAAGGTCGCCGCCCGGAGGCGAGACCGCGCCGACGGCGGTCAGGCTTCCCTGCCGCTCGTCGCTGCCGAGGCACTCGACCACGCCCGCGCGCTCGTAGAACTGCGCGAGGCGCGAGGACAGGTACGCAGGATAGCCCTCTTCACCGGGCATCTCCTCGAGACGGCCCGACATTTCGCGCAGGGCCTCCGCCCAGCGGGAGGTCGAGTCCGCGATGACTGCGACGGCGTAGCCCATGTCGCGGAAGTATTCGGCGATGGTGATGCCGGTGTAGATGCTCGCTTCGCGCGCCGCAACCGGCATATCCGAGGTGTTGGCGATGAGCACCGTGCGCTTCATCAGACTCTCGCCCGTGCGCGGGTCGATGAGCTCGGGGAATTCGCGCAGAACGTCGGTCATCTCGTTGCCGCGCTCGCCGCAGCCGATGTAAACGACGAGATCCACGTCCGCCCACTTGGCAAGCGCATGCTGCATGACGGTCTTGCCGCTGCCGAACGGCCCCGGGATCGCCGCCGTGCCGCCCTTGGCTACGGGAAAGAACGTGTCCACAATGCGCTGGCCGGACTGGAGCGGCGTGACGGGCGGGTACTTCTTCGTGTAGGGACGGCCCACACGAACAGGCCACTTCTGGATCATCGTGAGCTCCTTCGTCTCGCCCTTGTCGGTCTCAATAACAGCGACGACGTCCTCCACAGTGAAGCTGCCGGACTTGATCTCCTTCACAGTGCCGCTCATCTTGGGCGGCATCATGATCTTGTGCAGGATCGACGGCGTCTCCTGCACCGTGCCGAGCACATCGCCGCCGATCAGGTGGTCTCCCACCTTGGCGACAGCGGTGAAGTCCCACTTCTTCTCGCGGTCGAGCGCGGGGACCTCCTCGCCGCGCGGCAGGAAGTTGCCGCCCGTCTTCTGGCGGATGACCTCCAGCGGGCGCTGGATGCCGTCGTAAATATTCTCGATCAAACCGGGGCCGAGCTCGACAGAGAGCGGCGCGCCGGTCGTCACGACCTCTGCCCCCGGGCCGAGGCCCGAGGTCTCTTCATACACCTGAATGGCGGCACTATCGCCGCTCATCGTCAGAATTTCGCCGATGAGGTGCTGCTCGCCCACGCGGACGACATCCGCCATATTCGCTTCCGAAAGTCCCGACGCCACGACCAGCGGGCCGGAGACCTTAACGATCTTTCCCATAAGGCTTTTGCTCCTTTTTTACAAAATGTCCGCGCCGACGGCCTTTTCCGCAGCCGCGTGCACGCCCGCTGTGCCGATGCCGAGGCTCCCCTCCCTGCCCGGGATGAGGATGACGGCGGGCGAAACATCCTCGCGCCGGCGCTCGATCTCCGCGGGGATCTGCGCGGCGAGGTGTTCGGTGATATAGATGATGGCGTAGTTTTCCTTGCCATGCGGTGGAGGGCGGCTTTCGCCTGCTCGCCGTTTTCCGCGATGCAGGTGTCGAGCCCGAGGGCGCGGAAGCCCAAAACGCTGTCGCGCCCGCCGATAACTCCGATCTTATTCATGCTGCCGCCTCCCTTAGAGATAACTCATGCGCAGCCGCGCGCGGATGTCCTCCGCCGCGATGCCCGCGATCTTGCCGGATAAAATGGTGCGCACGGCGGTGAACTCCGCCTCTTTCGCGCCAAGATAGCCCGCCACGACCTCTGGGCCGAACGGCGTGCGCCGCGCCCGCTGCAAATAGGACATGAGCGCATCGTCGCACGCGCGCTCAAATTCCGTCAGGCCCCCGCCGCTGTCAAGCAGTTTGGCCGCGAGCTCGCCCGCGCTGTCAAGCGGCGTGCCGTGTGTGAGCGACGATAAATGATCGCCGCGCGCGCCTTTGAGCTGACCCGCCGGAATGTGCCCGCCCGGCAGCATCGCCGCAGCAAGCACATCGTCCTCGCAGCCCATGCGCCGTGCGCGCACGAGCGTACGCAGGTTGACCGCGTCGATCTGGCAAGGCGACATAGTCCTTCAAAAACGTGCTGCCCGTCTCGCTTGCGAGCGCGCTCATCTCCTCGTAGCAGGCGCGATCGAGCAGCAGCTCCGCCATGCGGAGATCGCCGCTGTGGCCCGCTTCGCTCTCCGCCTGCGCCATCGCGCGGCTCATCGCCGCGGAAACCGCGCTCGTCTCGCCGCGAAGCACCTTCTGCGCGTCGAAGCGGCCGCAGTCCATCGCAAGGCGCGAGACATCCTCGCCGCTGCGCTTGCTCTTGAGCGCGAGCTTTGCGTTGTGATAGTCGTACTTGACCTGAAAGAGCTCGACGATGCGCTTGTCCGGTGCCAGCACGCTCACCTCGCGGTAGAGCTCTCTGCGCGCCTGCGAGAGCGCGTGTTCCACATTTTCGAGCGTGCATCGCTCAAGCGGCGCGTAGCCGCATTCCAAAAGCGTCTTGTAGCTCTCTTCCGGCGTGGCGGCGTCGATCATCCGCTCGGCCATCGCCTGCGTCAGGAGCTTCGCCTCGCGCGCATGCAGCGCCGCGGAGACCGCTGCGTAGTCCGTATCCCGATACTGCTGCATCCGATCCCCTCCTTATTCCGCGAAGAGGAGCTTTGCCGCGCCGCGCTCGGTCTTCTCTCGCGAAAGGGCGAGAAGCGTTTCAAACGAGCAGTTCACGTCGCATTCTTTACTTATAAGCACGAGGCCTGCGCGGATATCTGCCGCTTCGCCCGCAAGCGTATAGTGCGCGTTCAGCTCCTTGTTCGCTCGCTCGACGAGCGTTTCGCCCATCTCATCGCGGTCCTTTGCGCTCAGGGCGATTTTCTCGTCGCCCTTGCCGCCCGCCGCTTTCAGCAGGCGAACCAACAGCGAAAGGTACTCCTCGCGCGGCATGGAGCAGAGAATCTCCAGCGCGCGGTCGTAGGTCTCGGCGAGCACTTTCTGCTTGGCGCTGAGCGTCAGCTTGCGTGTCTCCATCTCCGCCGCGGAGCAGAGGCGCTCATAGCGCTCCTGCGCGGCGAGATGCGCGCGCCCGCCCGCCGTCTCGCGCTCTTTTTCCGCGCGTGCGGCACTCTCCTCGCGGATGCGCCGGAGCTCCTGCTCGGTCTGCGCATTCAGCTCGCTCAGCGAGCGCGCCGCATCCTCTTTCATGCGCGCGGTGATCTTTTCCATTCCGTTCATTGCGTTTCCGCCTTTCCGTGGGCGCGTCAGCCGATGTTGAGCAGCATCATGATCGACGCCAGCAGCGAAAGGATCGCGTAGAACTCGACCACGATGCACAGCACCATGCCCTTTGACCAGTGTTCAGGCTGGCGCGCCAAGATGTTGATCGATCCCGCGGCGACGCGGCCCTGCGCAACTGCCGAAATGCCGCCGCCGATGGCGATGGGCATACAGGCCGCAAAGTAACGAAGGCCTTCCTGAAGGGACATATCGACATACGTGCCGTCTAGGACGCCCATACGCATCAGACAGAGGAAGCCGATGACCAGGCCGTAAAGCCCCTGCGTGCCGGGGATGACCTGCAGGATCATCACTTTACCGAATTTGCTCGGGTCCTCGCAGAGAAGCCCCGTGCCGGCCTCGCCGGCAAGACCTGTGCCGCGTGCGCTGCCCGCGCCGGCAAGACACACCGCAAGACCCGCGCCCAGCATACCGATGGCGCCGCCCGTCGTCAGTTCAAAGATACCCATTTTTTATCCTCCTTACGGTTTTTCCGTTTTTTCTGCAATTTACTGTAAATCGACATATTCCGTGTCCAGCGTCATGGGGCGGAAGGGCTTTCCGCCGTCGACGTAGAACTTGTTGAAAAATTCCAAGCACTGCAATCTCAGATCGTGCACGTAGCAGCCAAGGAGATTGAGTCCGAAGTTCATCGCGTTGCCGAGCATCGAGATGATGATGAACGCGATCACGTTCCCCGGCATCGCCGCGAGCATGTTGAACACCTGCGCGATCACGCTGCCCGCGAGCATCAGCGCCATCAGTCGCGTGTAGGACAAAATGTCGCCGAAGTAGCCTGTCACGTGGTTATAGAGTGAGCCGAACACGCCCGTGAGCTTGCCCCAGCCTTTGCCCTGCACGATGGGGCCGAGCAGCACCAGCGCGCATCCGACATACAGCACTGCCGCACCCTTGCCGAGCGCCAAAAGCGCGATGCCGATAAACACGGTCCACCACGTGATCTCCTCGAAAAAGGCGTCGAGGAACTTTTTCCGCTTGCACTTTTCGATCAAACTGATGGCCATGCCGGTGACGATCTGCACCATGCCGAGCGCCATCGAGCCGATCAGGATCATCGTCAGATCGTCGAGCGGGTCGAAGAGCTTCGGCAGCGCGAAGACCGTGCCGGGGCTGACGATGGCAACGAGCTGCGTGAGGAAATCGCCGAAAAATCCGCCTGTCAGCGCGCCCATGATGAACGTGCTGATGCCGCAGAGGCCGAGCAGGCTGAACAGCTCGCCGCTCGTGCCCTTGGGCCGGTATTTTTTGCTGATGATGACCGAGGCGATCATCATGAGTAAGCCGTAGCCCATATCCGCCATCATAATGCCGTAGAACAAGATGAAAAACGGCGCCATCAGCGGGTTCGGGTCAAGCGTGCCGTAGGCCGGGAGCGAATACATCTCCGTCACCATGTTGAGCGGCCGCGTCAGCTTGTTGTTTCTGAGCTGCACGGGAACCTGCGGATACTCGTCCTCTGTCGGCTCGCGCGTTTCGATCGCACAGGTAAACGGCTTGAGCGTTTTTTCGATCTCCGCGCAGCGGTCGGCGGGCAGCCAGCCTTCCAATAAGAAGACCTTATCCGTGCCGACAAGTCGGCTCTTCGCCTCCTCGCGCCGCAGCGCGATGGCCGCGCGGTCGCTCGCTTCCAAGAGCGCCTCCCGCTTGCCTCCAAGGCCCGCAATGCGCTGTTCGATCTCCTGCCGCTCTTTTTCGAGCGCAGCGAGATTTTCCGCAAGCGCCTTGTCGTTTTCCTTCGCCGTGCCGGTCATGCCGCGAAAGCTCACGGTCGAAAACCCGAGGTCGCGCAGCGCGCTCAGCGCCCGCTCCTTCACGCTCCCGTGACACATCACGAGAAGATATCGCAGCGACCTGTCGCTCGAGGCCTGCTGCCAGGTGAGAAGCCCGTCCAGCGAATCGGCCAGCGCTTTGAGCGCATCGTCCGTCACATTCAGGCCCGCCGTGCCAAAGAACACCGCAAGCGCGCCGTCCGCGCCGCCGAGCGGCGCATCGACCGTCAGCCACGGGGCAAGAGTCGCTCGCAGCGCCTCATTTTTCGTGCGCTCGCTCTCGATTTCGCCGAGGCGGCGTGTATCCTTGTTGATCGTCTCCGCCGCGGTGCGGGCATTTTCCTCGCTCTCGGCGCTGAAAAACGCCGCGCGGGAAACGCCCTGCCGCTTGCGGAACATGCCTTTTTTCTCCGGCGCAAAGCGGTCGAGCGAGGCAAGCGCCGTGCGGTACGCACGCGACGCTTCCTGCGCGCTCATCAGCGCCTTGTCGTCGGGCTTGGCAAAGCCTGATTTCAGTGCCTCTTCGCTTCCGTCGATACTTGAGATCTCCACGCACTCCATGTCCTGCATGGCCTTGAGCAGCGCCTCACGCTCGCTCTCCATGCCGAGGAGGCGGAGATGCTTCATTGCTACGATTGCCATTTGTCGTTCACAACCTCTTCCGCGATCCACTGCGCCGCACGCTCAAGGTTTGCGCGCGCTGCGCTCTGCATCTTTTCGCATTCCGTGCGCGCCTTGGCGAGGATCTTTTCCGTCTCCTCACCAGCGCGCTGCTCGGCCTCCGCCATCAGCTGCCGCACCTCCACGTCGGCGTTGCGGCGGCTGTCCTCGATCTCTCGGGCAGCGGCGCGCTGCTCAACGGCGATGCGGCGCTTGGCGTCCGCCTGCGCGGCGGCATACTGCACTGCAAGCTCTTTTTCGAGCTCCTGCACCTGCTGTAATTCTTCCATTGCCATGTTGTCGTTCACCTCTTTTAGCACTGCGGCGGGAAAATGTTTCCCGCTCAGCTTTTCATATTATAGATTGTTTCAATAAATAAATCAATATTTATTCTTCAAATATGTTATGCAATTTAGTGATCGTTTTGTGCATTTTTCTTTACAGCTTCTTTATAGCACACTTCGATACCCGAATCCATAGACACTCGCTATCTTTTGTATAGGAACGTACACCCTTTACAATTTGTTCACTTACTGGTATTCTGCCCGCTTTTGCCAAGGCAACGCGCGCCGCCGCACATTTTTTCAGGTGAAAAAAAGAAGCGAGAGAGATGGCTCGTCCATCTCTCCCGCTCGGGATCATTCTCAATTTTTGCCCGCTTACAGGTCGATCGCGCCATCCTCCGCGGCGGCGTCGCGCAAAAGCGGCGCGCACTCGTCGAGGAAGCGCAGCACTTGCTGCTCGCAGCGGCCGATGTAGAGCTTGGGCTCCATGACCTGATCGAGCTCCTCGCGCGTCATGCCGAACGCGGGGTCGCCCGCGAGGCGGTCTAAGAGGTCGCACGGCTCGCCCTCTTTCATGCGGGCGGTCGCGGCCATGGAGTGCTGGCGGATCTTCTCGTGCAGCTCCTGCCGGTCGCCGCCGCGCTTGACGGCCTCCATCATGATGTTCTCGGTCGCAAGGAACGGCAGATACTCGCGCAGCGTGCGCTCGACGATCTTTTCGTTCACATGCAGGCCGTTGGTCACGTTCTGGCACAGGCGCAGCACCGCGTCGGCGCAGAGGAAGCCCTCCGGCAGCGAGATGCGGCGGTTGGCCGAGTCGTCGAGCGTACGCTCGAGCCACTGGGTCGAGGCCGTCATCGGCGCGTTGGCCGCATCGGCCATCAGGTAGCGGCTGAGCGAGCAGATGCGCTCGGAGCGCATGGGGTTTCGCTTATAGGGCATCGCGGACGAGCCGATCTGGTTCTTTTCAAACGGCTCTTCGACCTGGCGGTCGTGCTGGAGCAGGCGAATGTCGTTCGCCATGCGGTAGGCGCTCTGTGCGATGGAAGAGAGCACATTCAGAATGCGGCTGTCGGCCTTTCTCGGATAGGTCTGGCCGCTGACAGAGAAGCACTTTTCAAAGCCGAACTCCGCGGCGATGCGGCGGTTCATCTCGTCGACCTTGTCACCGTCGCCCTCGAAAAGGTCGACAAAGCTCGCCTCCGTGCCGGTCGTGCCGCGGCAGCCGAGGAAGCGCATCGAACCGATGACAAAATCAAGCTCTTCAAGGTCCGAGCGGAAGTCCTGCATCCACAGCGTCGCGCGCTTGCCGATCGTCACGGGCTGCGCAGGCTGATAGTGCGTATAGCCGAGCGTCGGCGTGGCGGCGTATTCGCGGGCAAATGCCGCAAGATTCACCATCACGCTGAGAAGCTGCCCTCTCAGGTATTTGAGGCCGTCGCGATAGAGCACCAAATCGGCGTTGTCCGTCACATAGCAGCTCGTCGCGCCGAGGTGGATGATGCCGGCGGCGGAAGGCGCCGCCTTGCCGTACGCGTACACATGCGCCATCACGTCGTGGCGCACCTCGTGCTCGCGCTTTTCGGCGACCTCGTAGTCGATGTCGGTGATGTGCGCAGCGAGCTCGTCGACCTGCTCCTGCGTGATCGGCAGGCCCAGCTCGTGCTCGGCGCGGGCAAGCGCCACCCACAGTCTGCGCCACGTCTGGAAGCGCATATCGGGGGAAAAGAGGTGCAGCATGTATTCGGACGCATAGCGGGACGAAAGCGGGGACTCGTAAATATCCTTGCGCATAGGGTTCTCCTTTTCTTTCTCAGCGGTCGCTGTTCGTATTTTATATAGAATGAAGCAAAGTTGCAATAGAAAAGTAAAGAGGGGGCCTTCGTCCCCTCTTTACTTTGGTGTGTCAACGGATGATGAGGCTCTCGCGCTCCGCGCCGACGGAGACGAAGCCGATGTGGCAGCCGATGGCCTTTTCAACGTATTCGACGTAATTGCGGGCGGCTTCGGGAAGGTCCTCCCAATTACGCGCGCCGGAGATGTCGCACTGCCAGCCGGGCAGATACTCGACGACGGGCTTGGCGTCCTGCAGCAGCACGGGGAACGGGAAGTCGTCAGTCTGCTCGCCGTTTAATTCATAGTGTGCGCACACCGGGATCTTGTCCATGTAGCTCAGCACATCGAGCTTCGTCAGGGCGATGTTCGTCGCGCCCTGCGTCTCCACGCCGTAGCGCGTCGCAACCAGATCGATGGGGCCGACGCGGCGGGGTCTGCCGGTCTTCGCGCCGTACTCCGCGCCCGCGTCGCGCAACTGCTGCGCCCCTTCGCCGAACCACTCGCAGACGAACGGGCCCTCGCCCACGCAGGAAGAGTACGCCTTCACCACGCCCACGACCTCGTCGAGCTTCGCCGTGGGAAGGCCCGAGCCGACGGGCGCATACGCCGCAACGGCGTTCGAAGAGGTGGTGTAGGGATAGATGCCGTAGTCCAGGTCGCGCAGCGCGCCGAGCTGGGCTTCAAAGAGGATGGACTTGCCCTCCTTCTGCGCGTTTCTCAGGAAACGGCCGGTGTCGGTGATGTAGGGCTTGATGGCACCGCAGTAGGTGTCGACCCACGCCATGAGCTCGTCCATCGTGTAGCCCTTTGCGCCGTAGATCTTCTGGAGCGTCAGGTTCTTCCACTCAAGAAGGTCGGCAAGGTGCTCCTTTAAGTGCTCGGGGTGCAGGAGCTCGCCCGCCTGCACGGTCTTTTTCTGGTACTTGTCGCCATAGAACGGCGCGATGCCTTGCTTGGTCGAGCCGTACTTCTTGTCGGCAAGGCGCGCTTCCTCGAGCGCGTCGAGCTCGCGGTGCCAGGGCAGCAGCAGCGACGCGCGGTCGCTGACCTTCAGATTCTCCGGCGTGATGATAACGCCCGCGGCGCGCAGCGTCTCCATCTCCTTGAGCAGGTTTTCGCAGTCCAGCGCCACGCCGTTGCCCAGAATGTTGACAACGCCGTCGCGGAAAATGCCGCTCGGCAGCAGGTGCAGGGCAAACTTGCCCTTTTCATTCACCACAGTGTGGCCGGCGTTGCCGCCGCCCTGATACCGCACCACCACGTCATAATGGCTGGTGAGGTAGTCCACCATGCGGCCCTTTCCCTCATCGCCCCAGTTGATGCCTACGATCGCGCAATTTGCCATTGTATTGATCCTCCGATCCGGAGCGGGCCCGCTCTGCGAGTCCTGCTCAAATTTTTCAACCGAGTTATTATAGTCACATTTTCCGCCCATGAAAAGAGTTAATTTTGCATAGCTATCATTAGCATTACTTATGTCTTGTTGATTTTTGCGTCAAATTGAAATAATGCGCTATTCCGCTTCATTCAAGGTGTTTCGTCAATAGTGTCCAAAGTTGAGGCTCTGATATTGTTTCCTTTTTTCAGCACTTAGGACTTGCAATGTTGAGTCTCATGTGCAATAATTAGTTTGCTGTTATGAAGGTCACCACAAGATATAGTGTTATGTAAAGGACACACCAAAAGAAGAGGAGACGGGAATACATGAGAGTTATCAAGCGCAACGGCGCAGAAGTAGAATTTGATATCGTCAAGATCATCGCCGCAGTGACTAAGGCTAACGACGTTGTGGATGAGGAGGCTCGCATGACGCCCGTCCAGATCCAGCGCATCGCCGAGAGCGTGGAGTTCTCCTGCCAGAGCCTTGGCCGCGCGCCCACGGTCGAGGAGATCCAGGATTTTGTTGAGCACCAGATCATGGCGCACGGCGCGTTCGAGGTCGCTAAGCGCTACATCACTTATCGCTACAACCGCTCGCTCGTGCGCAAGAGCAACACGACGGACGACAAAATTCTCTCCCTCATCGAGTGCAACAACGAAGAGGCCAAGCAGGAGAATTCCAACAAGAACCCCGTCGTCAACTCCACCCAGCGCGACTATATGGCCGGCGAGGTGAGCCGCGATCTGACGAACCGTCTGCTCTTGCCCGAGGATATCGTCAAGGCGCATGAAGAGGGCATCATCCACTTCCACGACACGGACTACTACGCCCAGCACATGCACAACTGCGACCTTGTGAACCTAGAGGACATGCTGCAAAACGGCACCGTCATCACGGGAACCCTCATCGAGCGCCCGCATTCGTTCGCGACCGCGTGCAATATCGCGACGCAGATCGTCGCGCAGGTCGCCTCGAACCAGTACGGCGGCCAGTCCATCTCGCTGACGCACCTTGCCCCCTTTGTCGACGTATCGCGCCAGAAGATCAGAAAGCAGGTGCTCGCCGAGGTCGAGGCCCTCGGCGTCGACCCCACGGAGGACAAGATCACCGAAATCGTCGAAAAGCGCCTGCGCGAGGAGATTCGCCGCGGCGTGCAGACCATCCAGTATCAGGTCGTGACGCTTCTGACCACGAACGGTCAGGCGCCGTTCATCACCGTTTTCATGTATCTCAACGAGGCAAGAAGCGAACAGGAAAAGCGTGACCTTGCCGTCATCATCGAGGAAATGCTCGAGCAGCGCTATCAGGGCGTCAAAAACGAGCAGGGCGTGTGGGTCACGCCTGCCTTCCCCAAGCTCATCTACGTGCTGGAGGAGGACAACATTCACAACGATTCGCCCTACTATTACCTCACCCGCCTCGCCGCCAAGTGCACGGCGCGCCGCATGGTGCCCGATTACATCAGCGAAAAGAAGATGCTCGAGCTCAAGGGCGATGTGTATCCCTGCATGGGCTGCCGCAGCTTCCTGACGCCTGACCGCTTCACCGACGCGGGCGTCGGCAACATCGCGAATGCCGGCAACTATGTTCCCGGCAAGCACAAGTATTACGGCCGCTTCAATCAGGGCGTCGTCACGATCAACCTGCCCGACGTGGCACTCTCCTCCGGCGGCAACATTGAAAAGTTCTGGACGATCTTTGAAGAGCGTCTTGAGCTCTGCCACCGCGCGCTGCGCTGCCGTCACGACCGCCTGAAGGGCACGCTCTCCGACGCGGCGCCCATTCTCTGGCAGTACGGCGCGTGCGCAAGACTCAAAAAGGGTGAGCCCATCGACAAGCTCCTCTACGACGGCTATTCCACGATCTCGCTCGGCTACGCGGGCCTTTACGAGTGCGTGAAGTACATGACCGGCAAGAGCCACACCGACCCCAGCGCCACGCCGTTCGCCCTGTCGATCATGCAGAAGATGAACGACAAGTGCAAGGAGTGGAAAACCGCCGAAAACATCGACTACTCCCTCTACGGAACGCCGCTCGAGTCCACGACCTACAAGTTCGCCAAGTGCCTGCAAAAGCGCTTCGGCGTGATCGAGGGCGTGACGGACAAGGGCTATATCACGAACTCCTACCACGTCCACGTGACGGAAAAGATCGACGCGTTCACCAAGCTCAAGTTCGAGGCGCAGTTCCAGCACCTCTCCCCCGGCGGCGCGATCAGCTATGTCGAAGTGCCCAACATGCAGCAGAACCTTGAAGCGGTTTTGCAGGTGATGAAGTTCATCTACGACAACATCATCTACGCCGAGCTCAACACGAAGTCCGACTACTGCCAGGTCTGCGGCTGGGACGGTGAGATCGACATCGTCGAGGAGGGCGGCAAGCTCATCTGGCGCTGCCCGAAGTGCGGCAACACCGACCAGGACAAGATGAATGTCGCCCGCCGTACCTGCGGCTACATCGGCACGCAGTTCTGGAACCAGGGCCGCACGCAGGAGATCAAGGAGCGCGTGCTGCACCTGTAAGGCTGCGCCATATAATTGCTGTTTAGGTGGGAGCGCACCGCGCTCCCACCTTTTTCTGATAAGGAGGTCATTTTCCATGCACTATGGCGAGATCAAAAACTGCGACATCGCCAACGGTCTTGGCGTGCGCGTGACGCTGTTCGTCTCCGGCTGCACGAACCACTGCGAAAACTGCTTTCAGCCGCAGACGTGGGACTTCTGCTACGGCAAGCCTTTCACGAGTGAAACGGAGGACGAGCTCATTCGCCTGCTCTCCCCCGACTATATCAACGGTCTCACGCTGCTCGGCGGTGAGCCGTTCGAGCCTAAAAATCAGCGCGCACTGCTGCCGTTTCTCCGCCGCGTGAGGCGTGAGCTGCCGCAAAAGACGATCTGGTCGTTCACGGGCTTTACGTGGGAGGAGCTGCACGACCCCGCCGCATACCCGCGCTGCGAGGTGACGGACGAACTGCTGTCACTGCTCGATGTGCTCGTCGACGGGCGCTATGTGGACGCGCTGCACGATATCTCGCTGCGCTTTCGCGGCTCGTCGAACCAGCGCATCATCGACGTTCCGAAAACGCTGCAATCAGGTACGCTGACGCTCTGGGACGAGCGCGCGAACATCTGAAAAAACATAACAAATCCGCGGTTTCCATTCTCCGTCAAATTTTAACATTTCGCTACTTGCATTTGAAACGGCGTTATGTTATATTCCCACTATGTTAAAGAGCTCTAATTCATACTAACAGGAGGTTTTTTCAATGAAACATCTCGGTTTATTTGCAGCAGGCGTGCTGTTCGGCACCGCCGGCCTCAAGATCCTTTCCAGCAAGGATGCCAAAAAGGTCTACTCTCACACCACCGCCGCGGTGCTGCGTGCCAAGGACTGCGTGATGCAGGCCGTCACGAACGTCCGTGAGGATGCTGAGGACGTCTATGCCGACGCCAAGGACATCAACGAGCGCCGCGCAGCGGAAGAGGACGCCGAAGTCATTGAGGACGCGTCCGAGGAAAAAGCGGACGAGGAATAAATCGCAGGAGAGCCGCGACGCGCGGCTCTCTTTCACTTTCGGAGGAATTGATACACTATGAAATGCAAAATTCTGCACGAATCCGCCGGGCGCATACGCGTGCATCTGAATTGCCGCCGCATGACGCTGCATCAGGCGGACGTTCTGGAATATTATCTGCGCAATGTGGACGGCGTACGAGAGGTCTCGGTCTTTGACCGCACGCAGGACGCCGTGATCGTTTACCGCGCGGACCGCGCCGCGCTCGTGCACGCGCTCGCGGCGTTCTCGTTCGACAAGGCCGAAACAATGGACCTTGTCCCCGACCATACGACGCGCAAACTCAACCGTGAATTTGAAGACAAACTCTCGTGGACGGTGATCCGCCGCGTGATCTCGAAGCTCTTCTTCCCGCTCCCCGTCACCACGGCGCTCGCCATCTATCACTCGATCAAGTACATCCGCGAGGGTCTTTCCGCACTGCTGCACGGCAAGCTCTCCGTCGCCGTGCTCGACGCCACCGCCGTCACCGTGTCGATGGTGCGCGGCGACTTCTCGACGGCAAGCTCTGTGATGTTCATGCTCCGCCTTGGCGAAATTCTCGAGGACTGGACGCACAAGAAGTCCGTCGCGGACCTCGCGGGCGCCATGTCGCTCAACGTTGACCACGTCTGGCTCAAGACGGGCGAGACGGAAACGCTCGTCCCCATCGGCGATATTCAGGCGGGCGACTGCGTCGTTGTCCGCACCGGCAGCCTCATCCCGCTCGACGGCAAGGTCGTCTCCGGCGAGGCGATGGTCAATCAGGCGTCCATGACGGGCGAGTCCATGCCCGTCCCCAAGCGCGAGGGCAGCTATGTCTACGCAGGCACGGTCGCCGAAGAGGGCGAGTGTGTCGTGCGCGTGGAAAAGGCGCTCGGCGGCGGCCGCTATGACCGCATCGTGCGCATGATCGAAGAGTCGGAAAAGCTCAAATCCACGGCTGAGGACAAGGCCTCGCGCCTTGCCGACAGGCTCGTACCCTATACGCTCGGCGGCACGATCCTGACCTATCTCATCACGCGCAACGTCACAAAGATGCTGGCCGTGCTGATGGTCGACTTCTCCTGCGCGCTCAAGCTCTCCATGCCTATCGCGGTGCTCTCTGCCATGCGCGAGAGCAGCAGCCATCACATCTCCGTCAAGGGCGGGCGCTTCCTTGAAGCCGTCGCCCAGGCGAACACCATCGTCTTTGACAAGACCGGCACGCTCACCTACGCCACGCCCAAGGTCGCGAGAATCGTCACCTTCGGCGGCAATGAGGAAAGCGAGATGCTCCGCCTCGCCGCGTGCCTCGAAGAGCACTATCCCCATTCCATCGCCAACGCCGTCGTGGCCGAGGCCAGGGACCGCGGATTGACGCACGAGGAGTATCACTCTCAGGTCCAGTACGTCGTGGCGCACGGCATTTCGAGCATGGTGGACGAGAAAACAGTGCTCATCGGCAGCGCACACTTCGTCTTCGAGGACGAGGGCTGCCGCGTGCCGGAGGGCGAAGAGGACAAGTTTGAATCGCTCCCGCCCGAGTATTCGCACCTGTACCTCTGTATCGCGGGCGAGCTCGCCGCGGTCATCTGCATTCATGACCCCCTGCGCAAGGAGGCGAAAGCCGCCGTGCGCGCGCTGCACGAGCTCGGTATCGACAAGGTCGTGATGATGACCGGCGACAGCCGCAAGACTGCCGAAGCCGTCGCCGCTGAGGTCGGCGTCGACGATGTCTACGCCGAAGTGCTGCCCGAGGACAAGGCCGCGTTCGTCCGCAGCGAAAAGGCCGCGGGCCGCAAGGTCATCATGATCGGCGACGGCGTGAACGACTCCCCCGCCCTGTCCGAGGCGGACGCCGGCATTGCCATCTCGACCGGCGCGGCAATCGCGCGCGAGATCGCGGATATTACCATCTCGTCCGAAGATCTGTTCGCGCTCGTCACGCTGCGCTCTCTCAGCCAGGAGCTCATGGCCCGCATCCACCGCAACTACCGCTTCATCGTGAGCTTCAACTTCTCGCTCATCGTGCTTGGCGTGCTTGGCATCCTGCCGCCGACGACCTCGGCGCTGCTGCACAACATGTCCACGCTCGCCATCGGCCTCAAGAGCATGACGAACCTCCTGCCCGAAAGCGAGCAGAACAGCGCCAACTGATTTTTCCCGATAAAAAAGCTCCGTGCCAAGGCACGGAGCTTTTTTGCTATACAAGTTTGATTTTACGCAGGGCCGTAGGCCTTGATGGCATCGTCGACGATCTTTTCCGCGTCTGCGCCCACGATGTCGAGGTTTTCGGCTTCCAGGAGCTTGACGGTCGGAATGCCGAAGCAGTCCTGCGCGATGGTCTTCCAGTAGTCGTAGCCAAAGCGGCCGTCAAACGGTCCGCCGCTGGTCGTGACATAGTAGAGCTCGTTTGCGCGGCACAGGCCGACGGGCTTGCCCGCCTCGCTGTACTTCGTCACGATGCCCGTGACATAGATATTCTCCAAATACACCTTGAGCTGCGCGGGAAACGACAGGTCCCACAGCGGCGCAGCGATGACAATCCTATCCGCTGCGGCGAACTGACGGGCGTAACGGAACATTTCATCGTCATACTTCTTTTCCGCGAGCAGCGCGTCGCGCTTTGCGATGTCCGCGCGCCCCAGCGGGTGCAGCGGCTCGTCATAAAGGCGCAGCTCCTCGTATTCGCCGAGCGCTTTGAGCAGCGCGCGGGCCAGTTTTTCCGTGCGCGACTCTCCGCGCGGGCAGCAGTTAATAAAAAGCGCCATGCCCTTTCCCTCACAGTACGCAGTAGTACATGATAAATGTGTTCGCCACGCCGAGCAGAATACCGGCGATGACCTGCAGCGGCGTGTGCCCGACGAACTCCTTGAGTTTCGCCTCCGGAAGCTTTTCCGACGCGAGCGAGTTGAAGGCCTCGACGATGTCGTTGATGATAACGGCCTGCCGCCCCGTTTCGAGCCGGACGCCCATCGCGTCCTTGCAGACGACGATGGCGAAGATGAACGCCATCGCGAATTCAAACGAACCGAGCCCGTAGACGAGCGCCGCCGCGGTCGCGAGCGACGAGACCGTGGCCGAATGGCCGCTCGGCATCCCGCCGTCGCCGATCAGGCGCGTAAAGTCGATGCTCTTCGTCACAATGGCATGGATGATCGTCTTGATGAGCTGCGCCCAGAACCACGACGAGAGGCCGATGAGCAAAAAGGGATTCGACAGTAATTCCTGAAACCAATTCATATGTTTCCGCTTCCTTTCGCGGTGCGGGCTTTGTCAGCCCTTGAATGTTCCTTATTATACCACCGTTTCCCAGTTCGGCAATAAACTTTCTTTTAACTTCTTCCGCAGAAAATATAAACCAGCGCAGGCTCACCTGCGCTGGTTTTTCTTTACGACGCCTGCGCGAACTGGCTGTTGTAGAGCTCGGCGTAGAAGCCGTTTTGCTCCATCAGCTGCTCGTGCGTGCCGCTCTCGATGACGTCGCCGTCTCGCATCACGAGGATGAGGTCGGCGTTCTTGATGGTCGACAGGCGGTGGGCGATGACAAAGCTCGTCCGGCCCTTCGTCAGCTCGTCCATCGCACGCTGAATGAGAAGTTCCGTGCGCGTATCGACCGAGGACGTTGCCTCGTCGAGGATCAGCATCGGCGCATTCTGGAGCATCGCGCGGGCGATGGTCAAAAGCTGCTTCTGTCCCGCCGAGATGGTCGTGCTCTCGCTGAGCACGGTGTCAAAGCCCTGTGGCAGCGAGTGGACAAATTTGTCGAGGCCGCAGGCCTTGCAGACCGTTTCGAGCTGCTCGTCCGTGATACCCTCCATGTTATAGACCAGGTTCTCGCGGATCGTGCCCTCAAAGAGCCACGTGTCCTGCAGGACCATACCGAAGAGCTCGTGCACATCCTCGCGGCGCAGGTCGGTCGTCGCCACGCCGTCGATCGTGATGCGGCCGCTGTTGACCTCGAAAAATCGCATCAGGAGGTTGACCATCGTGGTCTTGCCCGCGCCGGTCGGGCCGACGATGGCGACCTTCTGGCCCGGATGGACCTCAGCGGAGAAATCCTTGATGATGATCTTGTCGGGCGAATCGGGGTAGCTGAAGCGCACGTGGTCGAACGTTACCGCGCCGCGCACGGCGTCGAGCTTTTCGGTCTTGTTGCTCTCGTCGCCGAGCTCTTCACTTTCGAGGAAGTCGAAGATACGGTGCGCCGAGGCGGAGGCCGTCTGCAGATTCGTCATACCCTGTGCGATCTGCGTCAGCGGCGAGGTGAAGAGGCGCACATACAGGATGAACGAGACGATGACGCCGAATTCGATCGTGCCATTGATGGCCAGCACCGAGCCGAACACGCACACGGCGACATACGACAGGTTGCCGATGACATTCATGAGCGGCTGCATCACGCCGGAGAGGAACTGCGAGCGCCAGTTGGCGTCGTAGACCGCCGCGTTCAGGCCGTCGAAGTGGTCGAGGACCTTATCGACTGCGCGGCTGATGCGCACGACCTCGTGGCCGGAATACATCTCCTCCACATAGCCGTTGAGCGCGCCGAGGCTCTCCTGCCGGGCGGTGAAGTAGCGCTGCGACTTCGACATGATGGCGACGATCAGCACCATGCCAAGGAGCGTGATGCACAGTGCGACGAGCGCCATGCGCCATTCGGTCACGAACATCATAATAAGGCAGCCGACAAACTGCGTCGCGGCGCTGATGATGGTCGGAAGACTGTTCGTCAGCCCCTGCTGGAGTGTCGACACATCGTTCGTGATGCGGCTCAAAATGTCGCCCTGCGAGGTGGTGTTGAAATACTTCTGCGGCACGCGGTTGATCTTTTCCGAGAGCTCGCCTCTCATGCGGTAGGACATTTTCAGCGTCACGACCGCCATGATATAGTGTTGGATGAAGCCAAACAGCGCGCTCAGGCAGTAAATAATGGCAAGGAACACGCCGATCTTCGCAATGGCGGCGAGGTCAATGCCGGTGAAGAGGCCGTCGGACATAATGGTCGCCATTTTGCCGATCTTGTCGGGGCCGATGATCGTCATCACGGCGCTCAGCGCCGCCAGCACGAGGGCAAAAATGATAATGCCCATGCTCGAGCTCATATACGCGCCCGTGCGCTTGAGCGCGCCGACGGGATTGCTGTTTTTCTTTTTCATCTTCTCTCGCCTCCTTTACGCGAGCTCCGCGGCGCTGAGCTGGGAGGTCGCGATCTCGCGGTAAACGTCACAGTTTTTCATCAGCTCTTCATGCGTGCCGATGCCCACGGTCTCGCCGCGGTCGAGCACGATGATCTTGTCTGCGTGGCGGATGGTGCTGATGCGCTGCGCAACGATGATCTTCGTCGTGTCGTGCAGCTGCTTGGATAGCCCCTCGCGCAGCTTCGCATCCGTGCGGTAGTCCAGAGCGGAGAACGAATCGTCGAAGACGAGGATCTCCGGTTTTCTCGCCAGCGCGCGGGCGATGGAAAGGCGCTGCTTCTGGCCGCCGGACATGTTGCGGCCCATCTGCGCCACATGGTGCTGCGTGCCGTCGGGGAGCTTGTCGACAAACTCCTTCGCCTGCGAAAGCTCGACGGCCTGCGCAAGGCCCTCATCGTCCGCCGGCGCTTCGCTCTCGCCAAAGTAGACATTGTCGCGGATGCTGCCGGCGAAGAGCACCGCCTTCTGCGTCACGTAGCCGAGCTTGTTGTAGAGTGTATCGAACGTGTAGTCCCTGACGTTCACGCCGTCGACAAGCACCTCGCCCTCCGTCGCATCGTAAAAGCGCGGGATCAGGCTCACAAGTGTCGTCTTGCCGCTGCCCGTCGCGCCGATGACGGCAAGCGTCTCGCCCCTGTTCACACGGAAGCTGATGTTCGAAAGCTCATCCTCCGAAGTGTGCGGATAGCGGAACGAAACGTTTTTGAACTCCACTGTGCCGTGCTCTTTGCATTCGCTCACACTGCCCTCGCGGATATTCGCCTTGCGCTCGAGCACCTCGTTGATACGCTCGGCCGAGACCTGCGCCTGCGGCAGCAGCATGAAGATCATCACGAGCATCATAAAAGACATCACCACGTAGGTTGCATACGTGCTGAACACCAGCACGTCGCTGAACATCGTGAGGCGCGCTGCGGAATCGGTCAGCGCGATGTTGTTGACGAGCGCCGCACCCAGCCAGTAGATCGTGAGCGCCAGGCCGTTCATACCGAGCGTCATCGTCGGCTGGACGAGGGCGAAGAGCTTCTGGTTCTTTACCTGCACATTCATCATGTCAAGGCTCGGCTTGTTGAACTTGTCGTTCTGGTACTGCTCGGCGTTGAACGCGTGCACCACGTTGATGCCCGTCAGGTTTTCGCGCGCCACACGGTTGATCTGGTCGGTCAGCTTCTGCACGATGCGGAAACGCGGTATGCAGATGCTCATCACCGTTATCACCGTCACGCAGATGACCACGACGAATGTCGCTGTCACGGCGGAGAGCTCCCAGCTCTTGCCGAGAATTTTGATGATGGCCCACACGGCCATGATCGGCGATTTGATCATCATCTGCAGGCCCATCGCCACGATCATCTGAATTTGCGTGATGTCGTTCGTCGTTCTCGTGATGAGGCTGGCGACGGAAAAGTCCTGCATCTCCTCGCTGCCGATGTCCATCACGTGGCGGAAGAGCTTTTCGCGCACCGTGAAGCTGAAGCCCGACGCCGCCTTGGCCGCGAGATACCCGCAGCCCACGGCCAGCACGGCGCTTGCGAGCGTGCAGCCAAGCATTTTCACGCCGACGGACAGGATATCCGCCGTCGCCCCCGACGTTTTGATGAGCGTCGTCAGATCGGTCATGTAATCCGGCAGCCGCAGGTCAAAGTAGACCTGCACCGCCACAAGCACGGTGCACAGCAGCACCATGAGCACCTCTTTGCGGCACATGTTTTTGAGTAGTTTGATCATTGTTGTTCTCCTGATTTCTTCTTTGGGCCCTCAGCGCTTTTCCTTGCAGATGCCGTTCAGATTGCCATCCATTCTTTCAAGGCAGCGGCGCATCGTCGCCAGATCCTCCTCCGGGATGCCCTCGAGCAGACGTCTTCCGAACTGCCACTGCACCTGCCGTCCGCGCTCAATGAGCGCTTGCGCCTGTTCGGTGCAGATAAGCCGCGTCTGCCGCCGGTCGCCCGGCATCTCCTGCCGCTCAAGAAGGCCGTCATTCACCAGTCTTTCCACGTGCACGGAGACGATACCCGGTTTGTGCCCGCGCATACGGCAGATGTCCTTCGCCGTGTTGTGCTCGGGATTGTTGGCGAGAAAGAGCAGAATGTCCATCGCTAACGGCGGCAGGCCGGTCTCCTTGCACAGTGGAGTTAACATAACGTGATATGCCTTTGTCATCTTGTTGGCGTGGCTGAAAAGCGTTGCCCCGCGCATCGGTTCCTTCGGCATCATATCGGTTCCTTTCCGACCTCATTCGGTCACGCGCCGCGCTCGCTCGTCATCGAATGACAATCTTCTAATTTTAGAACGTCATCATTATAGTTGTTTCCATTCCAATGTCAATAAACAAATTGTGAACGTTCCAAAAAAAGGGCGCGAAAAAGCGCCGCCTTTCGGCAGCGCTTTTTTCGTATTCTGTTACAGAGACAGCTGGACAAGGCCGAGGATGAGCATATGTACCGGATAAAACGCGTAGCAGGCATACTGAAACGCCTTGCTGTGGTGTCCCTGCCGCCCGCGGTAGAGCCAGATGGGCACGAGCGAGAGCAGTGCAAGCCCCTGCTCGCAGACCTCAAACTCCAGTCCGAAAAGCTCGATCGGGAAAATCTGTCCTCCGATGAGCGACACATTGATCCAATAGAGCGCCGCGATCTGCCCGAGCAGCTTCCACCACTCTCTGCCGCGGAGGAAATAGAACACAAACACCGTCAAAACGCCCATGCCGTAATAATCTACCATGCCGAGCGTGCCGAGCGCAAAGCCCAGCACCGTGACCGCAACGCAAGTCAGAAGATAGAGCCATGTCTTTCCCTTTTCCCGCACGGCCTCCATCGCCCGAATGCCGAGAAGGCCGATGAGCAGCGTCCAGATGACATTCTGGTGCACAGGGTAGAACCACGTCCCGCCGTACATCAGGTCAAAGGGAATTTCCGACAGCAACGCAAAATCAGCATCCGCTGCGCGTATTTTTTGAAGTTGTGCGTGTGGAAATAGCCCTCCACCGCCATAAAGGCGAAAATCGGAAAGGCAATTCTTCCCACGCAGGTCATCCACTCCTGCGCAGGCAGGAGCGTCGCCCAGAGGTGGTCGCACAGCATAAAGGCCATCGCTAAAATGTGCAGCGCCGCGGCGCTGAGGTCAAACTGTTTTTTCATTGATCTCTCCTGTTGATTTCTCTCTTTCCCCTGCTGTTGCGCAAAGTTATTTTATTTTATCAGATCTCGCGTCAAAAGTCACGCTTAATTTTTGCGTTTCTTTCTCTGCAAAAAATACCGGCGGGCAAAATGTCCGCCGGTACGTTTCAGTTTTACCCCAGAATGGCCTTCAGGTCCTCCTCTGGCGTCGTAATGGGCGCGATGCCAAAGTTCTTGACAAGGTAGTCGAGCACGTTCGGCGAGAGGAACGCCGGCAGCGTCGGACCGAGGCGGATGTCCTTGATGCCGAGATACAGCAGCGTCAGCAGGATGCAGACGGCCTTCTGCTCGTACCACCAGAGCACCATCGAGAGCGGCAGCTCGTTCACACCGCAGCCAAAGGCGTCGGCGAGCGCCAGCGCGATCTGGATGGCGCTGTAAGCGTCGTTGCACTGGCCGATGTCCAGGATGCGCGGCAGCCCCGCCACCGTGCCAAGATCTAAGTCATTGAAGCGGAACTTGCCGCAGGCCAGCGTCAGCACCATGGTGTCGGGCGGCGTCTGCTTGACGAATTCCGTGTAGTAGTTCCTGCCGGGGCGCGCGCCGTCGCAGCCGCCGACTAAGAAAAAGTGACGGATCCGGCCGGAGTTGACGGCCTCGACCACCTTGTCGGCCACACCCAGTACCGCGCCGCGGGCAAAGCCCGTCGTGACCGTGCTGCCGCCGTTGATGCCGGTGAACGCCTTGTCCTCGGCATAGCCGCCCAGTTCCAGCGCCTTTTCGATGACCGGCGTGAAGTCCTTGTCCGCGCCGATATGCTTGAGTTCCGGATATGAGACCGCCGCCGTAGTGAACACGCGGTCGGCATAGCTTGCTTTCGGCGGCATCAGGCAATTCGTGGTGAATAGTACAGGCGCAGGGATGTCGGCAAATTCCTTTTGCTGGTTCTGCCACGCCGTGCCGAAATTGCCCTTGAGATGGGCATACTTTTTAAGGCCCGGGTAGCCGTGCGCGGGCAGCATCTCGCTGTGCGTATAGATGTTGATGCCCTTGCCCTCCGTCTGCTCGAGCAGGCGCTTCAAGTCGTGCAGGTCGTGGCCGGAAACCACGATGAACGGTCCCTTTTCCACCGTCAGCGGCACGGTGGTCGGCTCTGGCGTGCCGTAGGTCTCCGTGTTGGCCTTGTCGAGCAGCGCCATGCAGCGGTAGTTTTTCTCGCCGACCTCCAGCACAAGGGGGAGCAGGTCATCCATGCCCCAGTCCTCGCCGATGGCAAACAATGCCTTGGCAAAGAAATGGTTGACCTCGCCGTCCGTGTAGCCCAGCACCATCGCGTGGTAGGCGTACGCCGCCATGCCGCGGATACCGAACAGGATGAGCGACTTGAGACTGCGGATGTCCTCGTCCGCCGTCCAGAGCCGCGAGACATCGTAGTCATTGTTGTGCCCGCAGGGCGACATGCAGGACGCGCAGTCCGGCACAAGACGGCTCTTCTCCGCCTTCACGCGTGCAGTCACATCGCGGATGGCCGCCGCGTCAAAGTTCACATTCGTGAGCGTAGTGAAAAGCGCCTCGATGATGAGGCTCCATGTGCCCTCGTTCACGCCGGGGCTGCCGTCCGCAGCGCGGGCAAGGCCGATGAGCGCGCCGGTCAGCTCGTCCTGCAAATTTGCCGTCTCGGCGCTCTTTCCGCACACACCCGCGCTGCCGGTGCAGCCCGTGCAGTGCGCCGCCTGCTCGCACTGAAAACAAAACATCTTGTTGTCCACCGAAAAAATCCTCCTCATTCTGTGGTCTTATCGATCATAGGATGACTCAAATCGTATCCAGTATTCTCCCGTCCGTCGAGATCGTCACGACCTGCCAGGGGATGAATTTACCGCTATTTTGCAGCGCGGTCTTTGCCGCGTGCTCGAGCCCGCCGCAGCACGGGACCTCCATTCGCACGACCGTCACGCTCTTGATGTCATTTTTTGCGATGATCTCGGTCAGCTTTTCGCTGTAATCCACGCTGTCGAGCTTCGGGCAGCCGACGAGCGTAATGTGGCCCTTGATGAATTTCTCGTGGAAGGCCGCGTAGGCGTACGCCGTGCAGTCCGCCGCGATGAGCAGCTTTGCGCCGGAGAAATACGGCGCGTTCACGGGCACGAGCTTGATCTGCACCGGCCACTGGGAGAGCTGGCTCTCCTGCGCAGCAGGAGCCGTCGTTTCAGATGCCGCCTTGTGCGCAAAGGTCTTGAGCTGCATGCCGGAACAGCCGTGGTGCAGTGTCATCCCCTCCTTCTGCATTCTCTTCTGCTTGTTTTCAAGCACCGCCTGCTCGTCGTAGGCCGCGGCCTCGCGCTCGACAAAGGAAATCGCGCCGGTCGGGCAGGTCGGCAGACAGTCGCCCAGGCCGTCGCAGTAGTCGTCGCGCATCAGCTGCGCCTTGCCGTTTACCATGGCGATAGCGCCCTCGTGGCACGCCGCGGCGCAGGCGCCACAGCCGTTGCATTTATTTTGATCGATCTCAATGATTCTCCGTTTCATTGCAATACCTCCTTGCGTTTTCAAGCGTATTATAGTAGAATGCGGCCAGCAAGTCGGTTGAATTTTCAACGAAAGGCGTTTTTTATGAAAGATTTTTTCCCATTCTCGCCGGCTCGCCGCTCTTTTCCGGCGTCACGGAGAACGAGCTTGACGCGATGCTCACCTGCCTTGCGGCAAAGACCGAGCAATTCCCCAAGGATGTGTTTCTCCTCCGTCCCGGCGATGCGGTCAAGGAGATCGGCATGGTGCTCTCCGGCTGCGCGCTCGTCGTGCAGGAGGATATCTGGGGCAACCGCAACATTCTCTCCCGCACCGCACCGGGGCAGACCTACGCCGCGGCCTTCGCCTGCGCGCCAAACAGTGTCTCCAACGTGAGCGTCGTGACCGAAACACCGACGGCGGTGCTGTTTTTGAACGTCAAGCGCCTTTTGACGGTCTGTCCCTCCGCCTGCGCGCACCACAGCCGCATCATCCGAAACCTTCTGAGCGACCTTGCGGGAAAAAACCTGCTGCTCAATGAAAAGCTCACGCACATCGCCCAGCGCACGACGCGCGCCAAGCTCATGTCCTATCTCTCCGCCGAGGCGCAGCGGCGCGGCGCGGTCGAGTTTGACATCCCGTTCTCCCGCCAGCAGCTCGCGGACTTTCTCGCCGTTGAGCGCAGCGGATTGTCGCTCGAGCTCGGAAAAATGAAAAAGGAAGGCCTGCTGGACTATCATAAAGAGCACTTTGTGCTGAACATCTGAATGAACACAAAAAAGGAGGAAACGCCGCGTTTCCTCCTTTTTTCTTTAATTCTCCACCGTTACGATCTGCGAGAGGTCGACGGCGTACCCCGCCGTGTTTTCGACATTTACCCCGTTGCCTCGGAACACGCAGTTATTGAAATCCAGCGTCTCCGTGCCCGGCATCGCGGCGATGCGCACGGCGGTGCCGTTGTCTTCGTACACGCTGTCGCCGTAGTAACTGCCCGAGCACGTCGCGCCGCCGCGGTTGTCGAGCCACAGCCCCACGCCGTTGCCGCGGAATGTGCAGCCCGTGGCGTTGACCCAGCTGCCGAGGCCGCCGTAAGCGCCGATCTCCCAGTTTTCAAACGTGCAGCGGTGCAGGAATGCTCCCTCGCTCGCCGAAAGGCCGATGCCCGTGCCGTCGCCCATAAAGCGGACGTTCGTGATGTTCGAGGGGTGAATGCCGCGCGTCGCGACCGTCACCGTGCCGGTGAAGGTCGTGCCGCTCTCGCTGCCGATCAGGTCGCAGCAGAAATTTTTCATCGTCAGTCCACCCTCGTATGTCACCGCGGGCAGCTGCAAAATGTAGACCGACTTTCGATCCGCCTCGTGCGCGAGCGTGTCGAGCAGCGCGTTCAGATCGTCGACCGTCGCCATCGGGTAGTCATTTTCGGTCAGCGTCACGACCGGGATGCGCGTGATTTTGACCGTATGGTGCAGGCGCAGCGTGTCGCCGTTTTTGAGGTAGATCGTCCAGATGACGTCGCCCTCGCCCTCTTTGAGCTGCTCGGTGTGGAAGCTCGGGATAATCACCGTTGCTGAAATAATTCACATCGTATCCGAACTCGGTAAGGAAAACAAAATCGTTGGAAATAAAAGCGAAGAAGATCTTGCCGCCGTCCTTGCAGACACGCTTTGCTTCGCTGATACATTTCTGTTTGTCCACATCATTTTTCAAATGATAAAGCGGGCCGAACAGAAGGACAATATCAAACGACTTATCTGCATATCGAGAGAGGTCAAGGGCATTGCCTTGAACAAGATCGATTTTATCTTCGGGTGTCAGTTTCTTTTTGAATGCGGCAATATTGGCATCGGCAAGTTCAAGAGCCGAGACTTCATAACCCTTACGAGCAAAGTAGAGGCTGTATTCACCTGCACCTGCGCCAATGTCGAGTATCTTGTCGCCATCTTTCAAATATTTTTCTATGTAGTGAACGGTAGTCAAAAATTCAACTCGTGCGGCTTTGGAATGATTGAGCCTTGCATCCTCGTTGAATATATCGTAGGTTCTGTTTACACGTTCACTCTCATTTTCTATTTTTGCAAGTTGTTCAAAGTCCGTTTTATTTATACCTCACGCTTTTCTCATATAAATTGATTTGTCATGTAAGACAAATCGTTCATTTTCTTGATAAATCGCTTACCCTCATCGTTTTGAAGCATGAAAGAAACGCCGCCTGCCATACCAAAAAATTCTAACTGATTCAGCATTTCCACATCCATTCCGAGGAACATCGTATTCCAAACGCTCAGCAAATCGCCATGTGATACTACAATGATACATTCATCATTACTTGCCATTATCTCGTCAAAAAGAGGTTTTAAGCGATTCCATTCGTCTCGTCTACTCTCAGCATCAGAAAACATCCTGTCATCAATGGTTTTCTCTTGAACCTCAATGTTCTCACGGAGCCACTGAACAGATTTGCCAACGCATTTACCTAAATTGCGCTCTCGAAGTTCCGTTCTAATGTTAGGTGTGATTCCCATATGCTTTGCGACAATTTCAGCGGTGTGCTTTGCTCGCAGAAGATCGGAAGCATACATAACAATTTTGTGACCGGATAACTGCTTCGCTAATTTCTGCCCTATTCTTTCAGCCTGTTCAATGCCTAATTCAGAAAGATCCCAATCTGTCCAAGAACCCACCATACCATTTGTGTGGTGAATTGATTGCGTGTGCTGAATAGTAATAATCTGTTTTATATTGTTATACCTCACTTTCTCTCAAAGTCCATTCTTAATCCGGTGTTTGGTATACCGAGCTTTAGTCCAAAGGCTTGTACTCAGTAACAGATTTGAGATACTCCTCTGGGTTACCATTCAATTAGAATTACTGTCTTACGAGCACACAGCCGAAGGCAGGTGCTTTTTGCTATTCTCTTCCGCCCGACGTTTTCTTCGCGCGCTCCAGTGCGCGCCGCAGCGGCGGGAAGAGCACGAAGACGAGGACCGTATTTGACACGCAGTGGATGACGTCATACGGGATGCCCGAGACCCACCACGAAAACGCCATCTGCCATCCGCCGATAAAAAAATACGGAATGGCGCACAGCGCGCCGAAGCACAGCCCGTGCAGCCCCGCGATGGCCGCCCAGAATGCGCGGCTCTCGCTTCTGCGAAACGGCAGCGCAGCGAGCACGACGATCGGCCAGACGTAGAGATACATCAGGTTCCAAAGCCCCGCGCCGTAGAGCGCGATCTCGAGCAGGGCAAAGCCGAACGCCGGATAGAGCGCCTTCGCCCCGTACACCGCCGTGGCCAAAAGCAGCAGCAGCGTGACGGGATGCACGTTCGGGATAAGGCGCAGGCACTCCTTGCCCGCGACCATCAGCGCGCAGAAAAGCGACAGCTCCGCGATCTCGCGGATGCTGAGTCTTGCGGACTTACCAGCCGACATTCAGCACAAAGTCGTACACATCGCCGTCCGCGACGGGCTGGCTGTCCACGCCGAGCTCGGCAAACGTGCCGTTCACGCTGTAGCCCCACCACTGCTGCTCGCTCTCGTCGGCGGTCTCGCCGTCCACAGTCAGCACATAGAGGCCGTACTCGCTCTCTGTGCCCTCGATGAGGTCTTCCTGCTCGAGCGCGCCGCGCAGGTACTCTTCGTCGGTGTGGATGGTGAAGGTCGTGTCATCGCCGTTCAGGTGGTCGACGTTGACGGTGATCTCCTTACCGCCCTGCTGCGTCTCCGGCTTGTTTGTCTGCCAAATGACGAGCGCGGCAGCCGCCAGCACAAGCACGATGATGAGGGCGATGACGCCTTTGTTGTTTTTCTTCTGCATTTTGCTTTCTCCTTCTCTTGCTGAAAAATGCCGCCTTTGAGCGGCAAAGCGAAGCATTCGATGCCTTTGAACGTTGCGTCGCATTTTACCGCCAAAGCGGCAAAATGTAAAGCCCCAGCCGTCGCGCCGATCCTCCGCCTTTTTTCTGCGCAAAAGGCTTTGCGCATCGCCGCGCGATGCGGTATAATAAATTTTGCGTTCCGCCCGCTTTCGGGCGGACATTGCTGATTCACTTGACCGCGCCGCTTCGGCGCCCGATATACGAAAGGAACATTTTATGGATCTCATTCAGGCCCTTGCTGCCGAGCTCGGCAAAGACCCCCGGCACGTTGAAAACGTCGTGCGCCTGCTCGACGAGGGCAACACCATCCCCTTTATCGCCCGCTACCGCAAGGAGCTCCACGGTGCAATGGACGATACCTCCCTGCGCACGCTCGAAGAGCGGCTCCAATACCTCCGCGGTCTTGAAGAGCGCCGCGAAGCGGTGAAAAAGTCCATCGGCGAGCAGGGCAAGCTGACCGATGAGCTCGCTGCCGCCATCGACAGCGCCAAAACGCTCGCCGAGGTCGAGGACCTCTACCGCCCCTATAAGCAAAAGCGCCGCACCCGCGCCACGATGGCGAAGGAAAAGGGCCTTGAACCGCTCGCCGCGCTGCTCTTCGCGCAGGAGCGAGACTGCCCGCGGCCCGAGGAGGCCGCGCGCGACTTTGTCGACCCCGAAAAGGGCGTCGAGACGGTCGAGGACGCCCTGCAGGGGCGCGAGCGACATCATCGCTGAGCAGATCTCTGACGACGCCGCCATCCGCAAGAGCCTTCGCGCGCTCATTTCCCGTCAGGGCCAGCTTGTGAGCAGGGCCGCGACCGAGGACGACAGCGTCTATCGCCTATACTACGATTTTACGCAGTCTGTCGCCCGCTTGCAGGGGCATCAGGTGCTCGCCATCAACCGCGGTGAAAAAGAAGGCATTTTGAAGGTCTCCATCACACTCGACCGCGAGCAGGCGCTGCCGCTGCTGCGCCGTGCAGTCGTGAAGCCCGGCTCCGCCGCCATGGAATTCGTCAAGGCCGCCGCCGAGGACGCCTACGACCGTCTCATCTTCCCCTCGCTCGAGCGCGAGGTGCGAAATCAGCTCACTGAGCAGGCAGACGAGGGTGCCATCGGCCAGTTTGCGCTCAACTTAAAGCCGCTTTTGATGCAGCCGCCGGTCAAGGGCAAGGTCACGATGGGCCTTGATCCCGGTTACCGCATGGGCTGCAAGGTCGCCGTCGTGGACGGCACAGGTAAGGTGCTCGATACCGCCGTGGTCTACCCGACCTACGGCGAGCGGCAGAAAAATGAAGCCATCGCCGCGCTGGCAACGCTCATCAAAAAGCACGGTGTGGAGCACATCGCCATCGGCAACGGCACGGCCAGCCGCGAGACCGAACAGATGGCCGTCGAGCTCATCCGTCAGGTGAACGAGGGCAGTGCGCACGTGAGCTACATGATCGTCTCTGAGGCGGGCGCGTCCGTGTACTCGGCGAGCAAGCTCGCCGCCGAGGAATTCCCGCAGTACGACGTGAACCTCCGCTCCGCCGTGTCCATCGCGCGGAGATTACAGGACCCGCTTGCCGAGCTCGTGAAGATCGACCCCAAGGCCATCGGCGTGGGGCAGTATCAGCACGACATGCCGCAAAAGCAGCTCGACGAGGCGCTCTGCGGCGTGGTCGAGGACTGCGTCAACGCCGTCGGCGTGGATATCAACACGGCGTCGCCGTCACTTTTGCAGCGCGTCGCGGGCCTGAACGGCACAACGGCGAAAAATGTCGTCTCGTACCGCGAGGAGAACGGCGCGTTCACCTCACGCGCGCAGATCAAGAAAGTGCCAAAGCTCGGCCCCAAGGCCTTCCAGCAGTGCGCAGGCTTCCTGCGCGTGCCGGAGAGCAGGAGCGTTCTCGACAACACCGCCGTCCACCCCGAGAGCTATGACGCCGCGAAGGCGCTGCTCGACCTGACCGGCCACACGCTCGCCGACGTGAAGGGCGGCAGGCTCGCCGATCTGCCCGATCGCGTCAAGGCCTACGGCGAGGACAAGGCCGCGGGTGAGATCGGCGTCGGCGTTCCCACGCTGCGCGATATCGTCTCGGAGCTCTTAAAGCCCGGCCGCGACGTGCGCGACGAGCTGCCAAAGCCCATCCTGCGCACGGACGTTCTTGAAATGAAAGACCTAAAGCCCGGCATGGTGCTGACCGGCACGGTGCGCAACGTCATCGACTTCGGCGTGTTCGTGGACATCGGCGTGCATCAGGATGGGCTGGTCCACATCTCGCAGGTGGCGGACAAGTTCATCAAGCACCCCTCCGAGGTCGTGTCCGTCGGCGACGTTGTCAAGGTCGTCGTGCTGGAAGTCGACGAGAAGAAAAAGCGCATCAGCCTCTCCATGAAGCAGGCGAAATAAGTTTCGTCCTGCAGTTGACATAAAAACTCCCACGGTTCCGGAACCGTGGGAGTTTTTCCATTTTATCGTACGCTGATTTACAGCAAATCAGCCAGCTCCAGCACGAGCTTTTCGCTCTTTTCCCAGCCGAGGCAGGCGTCGGTGATGCTCTTGCCGTAGGTGCCCTCGCTGATCTTCTGGTTGCCGTCCTCGATGTAGCTCTCGATCATCAGGCCCTTGACGAGCGTGTTGATGTCATTCGAGTGGCGCTTGGAGTGCAGGACCTCCTTCGCGATACGGATCTGCTCCAAATACTGCTTGCCGGAGTTGGCGTGGTTGCAGTCGACGATGCAGGCGGGGTTCTTGATGCCCTTTTCCGCGTACAGCTTGTGCAGCTGCACCAGGTCTTCATAGTGGTAGTTGGGGCGGCTGTCGCCCTTTTCGTTCACATAGCCGCGCATGATGGCGTGGGCATAGGGGTTGCCCGCGGTCTCGACCTCCCAGCCTCGGTAGAGGAACGTGTGGTCGCCCATCGCCGCATAGATGGAGTTCATCATCACGCTCAAGTCGCCGCCCGTGGGGTTCTTCATGCCGACGGGCACATCAATACCGCTCGCGACGAGGCGGTGCTGCTGATTCTCCACCGAACGCGCGCCGACGGCGACATAACCGATGATGTCGGACAGATAGCGGTAGTTTTCCGGATACAGCATCTCGTCCGCGCAGGCAAAGCCGGTCTCCTGCACCGCGCGGGTGTGGAGGCGGCGGATGGCGATGATGCCCTCGAGCATGTCGGGCTTTTTGCTCGGGTCGGGCTGGTGGAGCATGCCCTTGTAGCCCGAGCCGTTGGTGCGCGGCTTGTTCGTGTAGATGCGCGGGACGATCAGGATCTTATCCTTGACCTTTTCCTGCAGGGGGACGAGGCGGCAGACATAGTCCATCACGCTGTCCTCGCGGTCGGCAGAGCAGGGGCCGATGATGAGCATCAGGCGGCTGTCACGCCCGTCAAGGATCGCGCGCATCTCTTCCACGCGCGCCTCACGCACCTTGGCGACCTCTTCCGTGACGGGGAACTCTTTTTTAATGTCCATCGGGATGGGCAGTTTACGGATGAATTTTGCATTTTGCTGCATAATGAATACTCCTTGTCGATAATTGACCGATATTGTCTATTATTTTACAGCGTTCCCCGCGGTTCTGCAAGCGCGATTTCATGGCGGACTGTATAAAGATTCGAAAACGGCACGTGCAAATTCTATCGAATCTCGAAAACGGCGGTCAATTCCGCCCGAGCCGCTTCCAACGGCTATGCAGCCATGCTCCTTATTTCCTTTTTTGTTGCCGTGAACCTCATTCGTATAAACGCAGATGCGTTTCATGCCGGTACAGTGCATCAATTTCCCGTTTGGTTTTATTTCCTCTTTCACACATTTTGAGCGTTTTCTAAACTTTTTATTGATATTTATGTATTTTACACTGTAAAATTATCAATTTTCATAACATTTTTATCGGTTGAAATGTGGGAATTATCTCATTTGACTGAATTTAACAACTCCTTTTCGCGATTCCGGATTAGACTGCTGATTGAAAGGGTACGCGGCAGAGTGGTATGTGGCTGCCGCGCGCCGAACCGGACACATAAAAGGAGGAATCATTATGCTGACGATCGAAGCGAGCGAGGCGCTGCCGCTGCTGCTGTTCATCGGCATCGGCGCGATGATCGACTTCGGCCCGCTGCTCTCGAACCCGAAGATGTTCCTCTTCGGCGCGGCGGATGGCCCGACGTCGATCCTTGTTTCACAGGTCTTACACTCTAATTATATCGGCCCCATCGCTGTCGCGGCGTACTCGTACATGGCGCTCGTGCCGATCATCCAGCCGTTCGCCATCAAGCTTGTCACGACGAAAAAGGACCGCGCGATGCACATGCCGTACAATCCCAAGCACGTCTCCCGTTCGCTGCGCATCAATGTCCCTTTCGAGCAGGCAAAAAAAGATGCATTGCCATATCAGGCAATGCATCCAAAACAAAAGCAGCTGGCTGCCATTTTACAGGCCCTATAGCTTTGCGTCTCAGACTTTCGACTGATTTGCCAAGCATTCAGCGATATCGCTCTCATATGCGAAAGCATATCTTTATAATATCTTTACATTTTATGCGCAAAAGTTTTGTATTGCAAGACGATCTAAGAATGATTCAGGTATAATTTTCTGTTTCTTTTGAGGAATCCCTGCATAAAGGCTTAATCGATCGAATAGTATGCCGATTTGAATATCTTTATTTTCGATGGTTTCATTTTTCTTGACATTCCCTCCGACAATTTGTACTCTTGATTCGTATTATGATTACGGGGGGGAGGCGGAGCCATGCAGGGAGATTTTGAAGCGTTTTATCTGCGGCACTTCAAGGCCATTTACCGCGTCTGCTATGCCTTTGTGAAAAACGCGCAGGACGCCGAGGACTGCACGGAGGACACCTTCGTCAGGGCGATGACGAGCGACGTCTCCTTTGAAAACGAGCGGCATGAGCGCTCGTGGCTCACGACGACCGCCATGAATATTTGCAAGGACAAGCTCAAGCACTGGTGGCGGCAGAAGGTGTCACCCATCGACGAAGAGGCCGAGCAGACCGACGCGGAGCCGGACGAAAAGCGCGAGGTCGTGGAGGCCGTCATGGCGCTGCCGGTCAAATACAAGGAAGTCGTCTGGCTGCACTATTACGAGGGCTACCAGACCGATGAGATCGCATTGATGCTCTGCAGGCCGCCGTCGACCGTACGGAACCAACTGCGCGACGCCCGCGCAAAGCTGAAGCTGACCTTGGGAGGTGAGGGCGCATGAGCGAAAACGAAGTGAAAAAAGCCTTCAACGCGATCGAGCCGGAGGACGGCGCGCAGGAGCGGATGTACGCTAACATCCTGAAAAAAGCGGCGGCACAGAAAGCGGCGGCTCCCGAGGAGAAAACCGACGCGCCCGCGGCAGAAAACGATGCGTCCGCAACAGTCGTTTCCCTCCCCGTCCGCCGTCCGACACCGATGCGGAAGCGCTGCAGCGCGATGGCCGCGTGCCTTGCGCTGGTGGTGACGGTCACGCTCGGCTTTTTGTCACCGTTTTTAAGTCGCGACAGCGAAGCGAACGAACCGCCGGTCATGGTCGGCTCGCCGTTTGAGGATGTGCAGAGCGCAGAGGATTTTGAACCGCTCGGCTTTTCCATCGACGCACCGGAGGGCGCGGAAGATGTCACCTACTGCATTTATGACGGCGCCATCGCCCGCGTGGACTTCACGCTGAGCCGTCACGACTACACCTACGAGGCCGCTACTAAGCTGGACGGCAACTTCTCCCGCGCGGATGGCGAAGCCATCGGCAGTGTGTCGCTGAACGCGGAGTACGACGCGACGCTCGACCGTCTCTCGCCCGACGTCTGGCGTGCGCATTGGAGCAAGGACGGTGTCAGCTATTACCTGACGAATTTCGACGGCGCGGAGGAATCGGCCATCACCGGCGTCGCCGATACGCTGATGGAAAGCAACTGAATCATTTGAAATTCGGAGAGTTTTCACTCTCCGAATTTTTTTATTTTTCGTCCGACATTTCGCGCCGTTCCCTCGTATGGATGTATGGACAGGCAAGAGAGTGGCGTTTCCGGAGACGCCGCTCTGCCCCTCCTATAAAATGAATTTTGAACTACAAAGGAGCAAATAGAGATGAAACGCATTCTGACTTTTTTCTTGGCACTCACGATGGTGCTGTCTCTGGCCGCCTGCGGCGGAAAGGCCGATGACAATAAGGGCAAGACAGAGGTGACCATGACTGCACAAGAGATTATGGACACGTTGAAAGAAAAGCTGGGTGACAGTTTTGGATGCGACGTCGCTGAGACCGAAGATAACATAAGCGGTTATTGGGGACTGGATATGGAGCAAGTGGAAAGCTGGGCGTCTATGAGCAATTCCAATTCCGCAGTCAATTCCAGTTACGCTGTTATTGTTAAAGCGAAGGACGGCTACGCACAGGATGCTGCCGCACTTTTGCAGACTGGCTATGAGCAAATTCTCAGCTACTCCCGGATGTACAACATGGATTTGCAGAAGGTCTTGCAGGCTCGTTTGTTCGTGAACGGCAACTATGCGGCGCTGCTGATCCTCGGTGCGCAAGGTGACTGGGAGGCCAGTGATGAGTGCAGGCTAAATTTGCTGCTGAGGAGGCTGCCAAGGTGGACGAAGTATGGAGAGGTATTTTCGGTTCTGCTGACAACGGTATTACGATCCCGGAGGAGGACGCAGCAACAACAACGGTGGCTTTTTTGATATGACCGACGATGAAGGTAACAACGATCCGGTGCTTGGCGGCTAACTATGGTTTTCTCCAGCCTGACATTTTTACAATGCTTTCTGCCGCTGTGTCTGCTGGCGTATTTCCTTGTCCCACAGAAATGGCGCAACGGTACACTGTTTCTGTTCAGCCTGTTGTTTTACGCATGGGGTGAGCCGGTCTATGTGGTGTTGATGCTGTTTTCCACCGCGTTGGACTACACCTGCGGACAGATGGTAGAGCGGCACCGGGGACAGTGGGGAGCAAAGATCGCGCTGTTGATATCACTCTGTGTCAATTTGGGAATGCTGGGCGTGTTCAAGTACAGCGACTTTCTCATCGGCGCAGTCAATTCTCTGTTTGGCACGGCCATTTCCCAGCCGAACCTGCCCTTGCCCATCGGCATCAGCTTCTACACCTTTCAGACCATGAGCTACACCATTGATGTCTATCGTGGGGAAGCGAAAGCGCAGAAGAATATCATCAATTTCGGCGCGTATGTAACATTATTGCCTCAGCTGATTGCGGGCCCCATCGTCCGCTATCAGACGGTAGCGGACGAGCTGGAGCACCGGGATTGCACCGCTGACCTCTTTGCCGAGGGAGTGAAACGCTTCGCCTGTGGTATCGGGAAAAAGGTACTGCTGGCAAATAACATCGGCCTTTTGTGGGAGGCAGCATCCGCGCAGGCTCCTCCCACGGTGCTGACGGCATGGTTGGGCGTCATCGCCTACGGCTTCCAGATCTATTTCGACTTTTCCGGCTATTCCGACATGGCCATCGGCCTTGGACGGATGCTGGGGTTCCGATTTTTGGAAAACTTCAACTACCCGTTTCTTGCCGACAGTATTACCGATTTCTGGCGGCGCTGGCATATCTCCATGGGGACATGGTTCCGGGATTATGTCTATATCCCGCTGGGAGGCAACAAGGGCGGCCTTGCAAAGCAGCTCCGCAATATTGCCATCGTCTGGCTGCTGACGGGCTTCTGGCACGGGGCAAGCTGGAACTTTGTCCTATGGGGCATGTATTTCGGCGTCCTGCTGGTGCTGGAAAAGCTGTTCTATTGCGCTGCCTTAAAAGGCTGCCCGCCGTTTTGCGGCATATCTACGCGCTGGTGCTGGTAACGATCAGCTGGACACTCTTTGCGTTCACGGAGGTCAGCGAAGGAGCCGCATGGTGCAAGGCCATGTTCTCTGGCGTGCCGTTGACAACAGTAGTCTGTATTTACTGCTGACTTATGGGCCGATGTTGGCAATCTGTGCTTTGGCAGCCACACCGCTGGGAAAACGCTTTTATGAAAAGCTCGGCACACGGCTGGGGCAGCGGGCGCTGACCGTGGTTGACTGCGGCGGACTTGCCTGTGTGCTGGTGATGGCTGCGGCCTACCTTGTCAGCGGCAGCTATAATCCGTTCCTGTACTTCCGATTCTGAGGTGAGAAAAATGCGAAATAAAACCATAACCTCTTTTTTCTGCCTGCTGCTGGCGGTGTCTGCGCTCATTGGGCTGCTGATGCCGGATCGGTATTACTCGGAACGTGAAAAACGCACTTTGACGCAAAAGCCCAAATTTACCGTTGCCAACTTTATCTCCGGCGAATTTAGTGGCGAACTGGAAAAGTATCTTACCGATCAAGTTCCCCTGCGGGATGGCTGGGTCACGATGAAAACCTACATGGAACTGGCCATCGGTAAACGGGAAAGCGGTGGTGTCTATATCTGCAAAGACAAGTATTTGATGGACAAGTTCACCACGTACAGCAAAAAGCAGTTGGCCGTCAACGCAGCCGCCCTTGCTGATTTACAGGAAAAACTGGCAGCAGAGGGTGTCTCTATGAATACGATTCTTGTCCCTATGGCGGCGCAGGTGCTGACGGATAAGCTCCCTGCCTATGCGCCAGTGACAGACTACGCCGCTATTCTGCAAGTGCTGACCGATGCGGGCGTTGACACAACAGACGTGCTTTCTGTTCTCGCTGCTCATAGCAGCGAGAACATCTACTACCGCACCGATCACCATTGGACGAGCCTTGGGGCCTACTATGCCTATTGTGCGTGGCGCGGTATTGAGCCTACGGCGGGCGAATGGACGCAGGAAGTACTCTGCGATGATTTCTACGGTACAACTTGGAATAAAGTCCCGCTGCCCTCTGTCCCCGCCGAGGAGATCACCGCATGGTATAAGCACATAAATAGAAGTGTGTCCTACAACAACGGTCAGTATGAGACGGACAGCATCTACGAGCGGAAATACCTGTCCGGCAGCGACCAATACGCCGTGCTTCATGGGTGGCCATGGAACGGCGGCAGCGGTCGGCGCAACGTTTGCAAAGCTTGGCTTCCCCGAAGCGAGTGACCTCGCGATGACCTTTGCAACGGCAGGCATCCTTGCCGGCGTGTTCGGCGGCCTTGCTTTCATCAAGTGGGCCACCAAAAGGGTTACACCCAGTACGTCCACGATATCAAAAAACATCTCTGACGACCTGCGCACCGGTATGGTTAAGCGTGAAAACCGCGAGATCTTCGGTACCAACACCATCTCTCCCATTTCCCTTGACCCGCTTTGCTGGCACTTCGCCATCATGCTCATCCCCACAGTCCTCGGCATCTGGTTCTGCGACTGGTTCGGCGGCAAGACTGGCGTGTTCCTGCCGGAATATGCCATTGGCTTTCTGATCGCGCTGGCACTCTCCCCGCTGCTTAAAAAGAGCGGTATGGAGGAATACATCGACTTCCGCATCACGGACCGCATCTCTGCCTGCTGCACAGACTTCATCGTCTTCTTCGGCGTTGCCAAGATCAAGCTTTCCGTCGTCATTGAGTACGCGGTGCCTCTGGTCATCATGCTCGCTCTCGGCGGTGTGATCGTCTTCCTGACCGTCTACTACTTCGGCCCGCGCATGAACAAGGACAGCTGGTTTGAGCGTTCCATCTTTGTTTACGGCTACTCCACCGGCGTGTTTGCTATCGGCATGCTGCTTCTCCGCATCGTTGACCCGAATGGTGAATCCGCTACGCTGCCCGACACCGGCTTTGCCGAATCCATCCAGACGCTCAACGAGCTTTTCGCCTGGTCGGTCGGCCCCTACATGATGATGTCCGGCAAGGGCCTGTGGTTCGGCCTCGGCATGCTCGCCGTGGTTGTCGTTTCCATTGCTGTCTCCAAGGCATTCAAGTGGTGGTACAATATCCCGCTTGATCAGCGCGGCGCGATCCACGACAGGCGCATCGATTGACCTCTTTACGATTGAAACACATTCTATTTACATATTGAAAACTCAAGAAAGAAGGATACATCCATGAATACCAAGATCGATTTTCTGTACCTCAGCCGGGATGATGTGGTCAAGGCTGGCGTGACCGATATGCATCACTGCATCGACACGCTGGAGGAGATGTTCAGTCTGCTCGGTCAGGGCGACTATCTGATGGGCGATGTCAACCACAACTCCCACGGCATCGAGATCGTCCCGCCGCTCACCTCTCCGTTCCCCCAACATGCCTGTCGCCGGTCCCGACCGCCGCTTCATGGCCATGCCTGCATACATCGGCGGCCGCTTCAACATGGCTGGCTGCAAGTGGTACGGCTCGAATCATGAGAACCTCAAAAAAGGGTCTGCCCCGCTCTATCCTGATGGTCACGCTCAACGACCCCGACACCGGCGCGCCGAAGGCGTTCATGTCCGGCAACCTCATCAGCTCCATGCGCACCGGCGCCGTCCCCGGCGTTGGCGTCCGCTACCTTGCCAATCCCGACTCCGAGATCGTTGCCGTCGTCGGCTGCGGCGTCATCAACCGTGCTTGCCTTGCCGCCATCAAGGACGCCTGCCCCGGTCTCAAGCGCGTGCAGATCTACGACCTCTTCCCCCCGCCGCCGCGCAGAATCTCGTTGATTATGTCAACCGTACGTTCCCCGATATGGAGACCGCGATCTGCGACAGCATCGAGTCCGCCGTCAAGGATGCCGACATCGTCACCGTCGTGACCTCCGGCGCCGCCAAGCCCTTTATCGACGACAAGTGGCTCAAGCCCGGCGTTCTGCTCTCCCTGCCTGCCGAGATGCGCGTCCCGAAGGACTTCATGCTCTCCTGCCGCAAGGTCATCGACAACAAGGCCATGCACCAGCTCTGGAAGGAGTTTCAGAACTGCGAGGGCGATTTCCATGAGAATGTCGGCATCATCAGCAGCTACATGATCCAGTACATCGACGAGGGTCTGATGACTTGGGACGATGTGACCAACATCGGCGATATTATCGCCGGCAAGGCGCCCGGCCGCACCAGCCATGACGAGAGCATCCTCTTCTGCATGGGCGGCATGCCCGTCTCCGACGTTGCCTGGGGTACCGAAGTGTACAACAAGGCCCTTGAAATGGGGATCGGCACCAAGCTCAACCTCTGGGATGAGCCCTACAAGCTGTAAGTCATCACAATCGACCTTGCCTCTTCTAAAAAAGCAGGAGCCCCGCGCTGTGCGCGGGGCTCCTGCCGGTAGAGGTGACAGAACATGTGACTGTATTTCATTGATTGCGAATGATCCCCTCGCTGATGATGTAGCGGTTGATCTCATTCATCTTCTGGACGGTCAGCGGCGCAAGGCGCGTTCCGATCTCATTGATAAGCGCCTCGAGCACCATATAAAAGGGCAGCGATGTTGCGCGCGTACTCTCCGTGTGCGGCAGGACAAGCTGATAGGTCGCATACTCCAGTACAGGTGTATCCTCGCGGTCCGTGATCACGACCAGCGGGATGCCTCGCTCGTGGCAAAGCTCGGCCAAACGCACAGAGGTCGCCGTCACCGGCATGGAGGCAAACATCATCATGACCTCGCCCTGATGGGCATTGATGAGCCAGTCGTAAAGCCAGCGATTCATTCTCGCTCAGGTCCCGAATGTCGGGGATGAAGTAGCCGAGCATGTAGTAGGCGTAGCGGGCGATCGCCGCAGAGGTGCGTAGACCCAGCACATTCACACGCCACGAGGCGATCAGAATGTCGACGATCTTGCCAAACTGCGTACGGTCGAGTTCCTTGGCCGCCTGCTGTAAAGCCGCATGGACTCCCCACAGCAGGCATTGATAGAGTCCGTATCCTCCGGCAGGAGAGCGCCCTGCTCATCCGCCCAGAAGAAAGGATTGGAATGGTAATGGTTCTCTGCCGCCTCGAAGTACGAGGCATTGAGCGCCTTCTTAAACTCCGCATAGGACGGATATCCCAGACTCTCGACCAGGCGGATCACTGTCGCGCGTCCCACGCCTGCCGCCTCCGAAAGGCTACCGACACTCATTAGATAGACGGATTTCCCGTTGGCAGTGATGTACTCGCAGAGCTTTTTCTGTTTGGTCGGCAGTGTGCTTTCGATGGTGCTGAGCCGTTCCAACAAATTCTTCATTTCTTCCGTCTCCTCTTCCCGCGCCGCTTTGTCAATGCGGCAGCTTATTCGCGGAACATTATTTCTTATAATTGATATACTGTATCACAAATCAGAACAAATGAAAAGAGAGAAAATGAATTCAACAAAAAACAGAACTTTATTTTGCAAAAAAGAAGTCAAATTTTATCACGGGCTTATCAGTCTTGCGAGCACAGCAGTCCTGATTTTCATCGGCGTGGTGGTCTGCGGCGCAGAACCGCAGATCCCGTTGATCTTCAGCTGCACGATTGCCTCGCTCCTCTCGCTTTACCTCGGCTTCTCCTGGGAGGAGATCCTCCACGGTATGCTCTCCGGCATTGAGCAGGCGCTTGAAGCCGTGATAATCCTGCTGCTTATCGGCGTGCTTGTCGGCACCTGGATCGCCTCCGGCACTGTCCCCACACTTATTTACTATGGGCTCAAGATCATCACGCCGAAGTTCTTCCTTATCACCGCTGCATTCACCTGCGGCATCGTCTCGTTCGCCATCGGCGCATGGGGCACGGTCGGTACGGTGGGACTCGCGTTTATGAGCATCGGCGTCGCCCTCGGCGTCCCGTCCCCGATCGTCGCAGGCAGCATCATCTCCGGCTCTTACCTCGGTGAGATCATCTCTCCTCTCCGATGCGACAAATCTCACCGCCGCGGTCGTGGGCTGCGAGATCTTTGATCTGATGAAGCGCGCCATGCCGATCGCACTCGCCGGCTTTGCCGTTACGGAGGTCTTTTTACTTTGTCTCCGGCCTGCGCTACGGCGGCGGTGATGCCTCGGGCGTAGCGGGAAATATTGCTCCGCTGCTTGCGGGTCTGGATACCTCGTTCCGCATCTCGCCGGTCAGTCTGATTCCGATCCTCGTTATGGTCGTGTGCATCGTGATCAAATTTCCCGCTATCCCCGCCGTTATGGCGGGTGTCGTCTCCGGTCTCATTGTTGCGGTCGCAGCGCAGGGCATGCCGTTTGGCGACATCTTCACCATTGGCTTTTCCGGCTATGTCGGTCACATCGGGGTCGCGCTGCTCGACGAGCTGCTGACAGCAGGAGGTATCGAGTCGATGATGCATGCCAACTCCATCGTCATCATCGCCATGGCCTACGGCGGACTGATGCAGAAAACCGGCCAGATCGAAGCGCTCGTCTCCCCCGCTCGTCTCCCATGTGAAAAGCCGCGGCGGCCTGACCGCACTCACCGCCGTGTCGTGCGTCTGCATGAATGTTATCCTTCCCGACCAGTATCTCGGGATCTCCGTTCCCGGTCAGATGTACGCCGAGGAGTATGACCGCCGCGGCATGTCCCGCGTGGATCTCAGCCGCGCGCTGCTCTGCGGCGGTGCGATCACCTCGCCGCTCGTTCCGTGGAACACCTGCGGCATTTACTGTTCCGGCATTCTCGGCGTTGCCACGATGAGCTATCTGCCCTATGCATTTCTCGGTCTTTTTCTCCCGCTGCTGCTCATTGTGCTCAGCCTTGGCAGTTCACTTTTCCGGGCAAAGAAAGCATCCCCTTCTTCTGCGCAATGCCAACTGCATTGAATTTCAAGCCACCAAGCTCACAATAGTGATCATCCCATTTGAATCAGAAAAGCAGCGCCTTTCGGCGCTGCTTTTCCGCTTGCGGGCCAAATTTCCTGTATGGTATAATACGAAAGCAAACCGGTGAAAGGGGTGGAACGCTGATGGATATTGAGCGGACAAAGCGGTTTTATCGCGATCTTAAACGATCTAATCTGTGCGATTGTGCCTATTGCCGCAATTATGTAAACGAGGTCGCGAAGGCCTATCCTGCTGTGACGGCGTATCTCCAAACGCTCGGCGTCGACATCGCGAAGCCGTTTGAGACGATGCCTCTCGAGCTGGACGAAGCCGGCCGGATGCCGTACATCGGGCCGCAGTACCTCGTTTTCGGCGCGGAAGCGGGCTTTGCCGCCGCGACGGTGAGAGACGTCAACGACGTCGAGGTCCGCCTTGCGCAGTCCCACCCGGGCGACAACATTCAGGAGCCGCACTTTGTGATTGAGATATTCCCGATTTTCCTGCCGTGGACGGTGGAGGAAACGGCAGCAGATCGGTGAAACGAAGAAAATGATGAAGAAATTCCTGATCGCACTGTTTTCGTTGGTCTCTATTTTGGCGCTGACCGGCTACGGCGGCAGGGTCACGTCGGGCGCTGAAAACTAAATAGTTGAAAATGAGAGGGCGCAGCCGCGCCCCTTTTCATTTTTTCGTCTTTGTGGTATACTTTGGGCAAAATCAAGGAAAAGCGAGGAAACGGTCATGGAAACCATTGCAGCCATCGCCACGGCGCAAAGCCCGTCGGCCATCGGCATCGTGCGCCTGAGCGGAGAGGAGACGCGGCGCGTGCTCGCCGCGCTGTTCACGCCCGCAAGCGGCATGGCGGTCGAAGCGCTTCCGTACCGCCGCATGACCTATGGCGACATCCGCTCGGCGGACGGCACGCTGCTCGACCGCGGCATGGCGGTCTGTTTTTCCGCCGCCCACAGCTACACGGGCGAGGAGAGCGCCGAGCTCCACTGCCATGGCTCGCCGGTCGTACTGAGCGAGGTGCTGCAAGCGGCATTTGCCGCGGGCGCACGGCAGGCGCGGCCCGGTGAATTCACGCAGCGGGCGTTCCTGAACGGAAAGCTCGACCTCACCGAGGCGGAGGCGGTCATCGACCTCATCGACGCCGAGACTGCGGAGTGCGCGCGCAACGCCGCGGCCCAGCTCTCCGGCGCGCTGCGCCGCCCGATCGAAAGTGTTTATGACAAGCTGCTCGACGTTTCGAGCCGTTTCTACGCCGTCGTCGACTACCCCGACGAGGACATTGAAGACCTCTCGCGCGAGGAGACCGAGCGCACGCTTTTATGCTGTGAAGAGACGCTTTCTGATCTTCTCGGCACGTTCGCGCGCGGCAGGGTGCTCAAAAGCGGCGTGGCGACCGCCATCGTCGGTGCGCCGAATGCGGGCAAAAGCTCGCTTTTGAACGCGCTCGTCGGCTTTGACCGTGCCATCGTCACAGACATCGCAGGCACGACGCGCGACACGGTGGAGGAAAAGGCGACGGTCGGCGGCGTGCTGCTGCGCCTCATCGACACGGCGGGCCTACACGAGACGGACGATCTCGTCGAACAGCTCGGCGTCGAGCGATCGAAAAAAGCGGTCGAGGACGCTGATCTGATCCTCGCGCTGTTGGACGGCAGCACGGGACTGCCGGCATCCGAGGCGCGGGCAGCAGAAATGCTTGCTCCGCTGGAACTTGCCGCGAAAAGCGGCAAGCCGTGGCTGCTGCTGCTGACAAAATCCGACCTCGGCGGCGGGGCAGGCATTGTCCCCGACAAGGACTGGCGCACGCCGGAGGCGATTATTTCGCTCTCAAGCGTGACGCACGAGGGGTTCGAAGCGCTGGAAGCGGCGATCCGCACGCTTTACCCCGCACCGAAAGGCGATACGTCCCTCGTGACAAACGCCCGTCAGGCCGACGCCATCCGCCGCGCGCTTGATAGCGTCCGTGCGGCGAAGGACGCGTTCCAAAGCGGCATGACGCCCGACGTTGTACTCACGGAAGTAGAGCAGGCGGAAAACGCCCTCGGCGAGCTCACGGGCCGCACCGCGCGCGAGGACATGGTCGCGCGCATCTTCGAGCGCTTCTGCGTCGGAAAATAAGAGCTTATTTCAATAAAAGTGCCCTGAACGAACCGTTCAGGGCACTTTTTTATCAGATGCCGCATTCATTCAGCCGCTTTTTTCTCATAGTTGCCAAAAAACGCGGCGTATGATATCTTGAAAGAAAAGCCCCCGGTCAAAACTGTCTTGGAGGTACGCCATGCCGAAGCGAAGCTGGAATTTGAACACCGTCTACATATCCGAGCGCCTGCAGGAGTGCCTGCGCCCGATCTCGCGCTGCGCGCTCACCACCGTGGTCGCGCCGATGGGCTACGGCAAGACGACGGCGGTGAACTGGTATCTTTTAGAGCGCGCCAAGCTCGACGAAGCCGCCGTTGTGCGTATCAGCGTGTATTCGGACAATCTGGCCATCTTCTGGAAAAGCGTGCAGGAGGCCTTTTCCCACGCGGGGTTCGATTTTCTGCGCGCCTACCCCTGCCCCGACGACGCCGCGGGCGGAAGCCTCCTGACGGACGATCTCTGCCACGCGCTCGCGGGCAAGCGGCCCTGCTATATTTTCATCGACGACTTTCACCTCTTGACCGACAACCGCGTGCCCGCCTTTCTCTGCACGCTGACGAATCGCCTGCCCGAAAACGTTCACCTGATCGTCGCAAGCCGCGACCGCTTCCTGCCCGCGGAGGAGATCCTGCGCCTTGGCGGCAGGCTCTACACCGTGGGCGCCGAGCAGCTGCGCCTCAACCACACGGAGCTCTCGATCTACGCCCACCGCTGCGGCACGGAGCTCTCGGACGCGCAGATCGAATCGCTGCTCTATTCGAGCGAGGGGTGGTTCTCGGCCATTTACTTAAATCTCCGCACGCTGCACGAGCGCGGCGAGCTGCCGAGCCGCAGCTCGGATATCTACGCGATGTTCTCCGCCGCGATGATCGACCCACTGCCGTCAAAGCGGCGCGAATTTTTGGCCGTCATGGGTCTTGCGGACGAATTCACCGTCGAGATGGCCGAAACCGTCACCGGCAGCAAAAACACCGCTGCGATCTTACAGACGTTGACCGAGCAGAACGCCTTTGTCAAGCGCCTGCCGGACGGCGTGACGTTCCGCTTCCACCACATGATGAAGGACTGCGCCGAGCGCACGTTCCACACGATGGAGCCGCGGCGGCAGGCAGTTTACCATAACAGATATGGCGAGTGGTACAAAACGCATGGGCAATATCTGCATGCGCTCAAATTCTACTGTCTTGCCAAAAACTACGACGCGGCGCTGCGCGTCATCCAGCGCGACGCGGGCATCCTGCTCACGTCGCTTGGCGCGCAGCAGGTGCTCGACTTCATCGCCCACTGCCCGGTCGAAACGCTCAAGGAGCACCCGCTTTCGCTCCTCGTTCTGATGCGCAGCATGTTCAACTGGCGGCAGATTCCAAAGATGCTCGAGCTCAAGGAACTGCTGCTCGCCGCAATCACCGAACACCCCGACTGGCCGGAGAGCGAGCGCGGCGACCTTCTCGGCGAGTGCGACCTCATCATGAGCTTTTTGATGTACAACGACATCTCCGCGATGAGCCGCCTGCACCGCAGCGCGAGCGCGCAGATGTCGCGCCCCGCCATCAGCATCCAGAAAAGCGGGGGCTGGACGTTCGGCTCGCCGTCGGTGCTGATGATGTTTTACCGTGCGCCTGGTGAGCTGCAAAGCGAGCTCCAAGAGATGGACGAGTGCATGCCGCACTACTATAAGATCACAAACGGCCACGGGCAGGGCGCTGAGACCATCATGCGCGCGGAGGCCGACTTCATGCACGCCTGCTTTGCCGACGCGCAGATCATGCTCGAGCGCGCCTATGCGCAGATTGACGGCAACGGGCAGGAAAACATGGCCCTGTGCTGCGACTTTCTCGCCTGGCGGCTCTCGCTCTGCACTTCTTTCACGCCGCGCGAGTCCTTTGAGCAGCGGCGCGAGGCGCTGCTGCAGCAGCACAACGTTGCATGGCTCAACATTCTGCAAAGCTCCTGCGCCTATTACTATGCGCTGCTGGGACTGCCCGAAAAAATTCCCGCGGTCTTCCGCGAGCATCAACTCGCCTCCATCCACTTTCTCGCGCCCGGAAAGCCGATGATGGAGCTTATCGAAAATCAGGTCTACCTCGCCCAGGGCGAATATGCCAAGGTCATTGGCCACAGCGAAGCGCTGCTCGGTATGTGCGAGGCGATGCACTATGCGCTCGTCGCGCTGCACATCCGCCTTCAGACCGCCGCGGCCTACGAAATGCTCGGCAAGCGCGAGACGGCAGACGAACTTTTGATCTCTGCCCTCGCCGCGGCGGAGCCGGACGCGCTCTATCTGCCGTTTGTCGAAAATTACCGCTATCTCAAGACGGCGCTCACGCGCGGCGCGGGTGCGAAATTTGCCGCGTTTGTCCGGACAGTCACACCGCTTGGCGAGGACTTTGTGCGCCGCTGCGGCGAAAAGCGTGCGGAAGGCTCCCGTCCCGCCGCCCTCGCGGGCCTCACCGAGCGCGAAAGCGCCATCGCCGCGCTCGTCGCCAAGCGCCTGAGCAACCGCGAGATCGCCGAGCAGCTCTTTTTGTCCGAGGGAAGCGTGAAGCAGTACATCAATCAGATCTACTCCAAGCTTCTCATCACGGGCGACGTGCGCACCAAGCGCAAGCGGCTCGCCGAGCTTGCCGCGCCGAAGAGCTAAGGCACAGCAAGGACGCAGCACGCCTATTTTGCATTGATATTCCTAAGAAATTATCTAACCTTTGGTTAATACCAACTTTTTCCGATCCACCGTACAATGGCTGTACGGTGGATCTTTTATTTTCCGGAGGGGAGGAATGCCTTTGTACCGAAAATACATCTCAGCCGTCACACCGCTCCCGGACTACATTCTTCGGGTGGACTTTGTCTCCGGCAGCCGCCTGCTGCTCGATGTGAAGCCCTATCTCGACAAGCTCCGCTTCCGCCCGCTTGCCGATCCCGCGGTGTGGAACAGCGCCATGACGAACGGCATCTTTGTCCGCTTCGACAACGTGGAGCTGAGCCATGACGAAATTCTGTCCATGGCGGAACGGGCGCACTGAGCGCCGATTTTTCAAAATTGAGAGGAGAATACCATGAAAAACGCTTGTAAGCACCTTGCCCTTTGCACCCTGACACTGATCCTTTGCCTCGCCCTCGCCGCCTGCGGCAGCGACAACTCCGGCGACTCCGCGGACTACGGCAACGACTCCACTGTGCCGTCGACGATCGACGGCTTTGTCAAGGAAAGCTACGACAGCTATGATTACAGCGCTTTCGAAGGTTACTATCTGCCCGACAGCGGCACGGACTTCGACTATCTCATCATCGACACCAACGGTTCGCGCTGGCGCATCGGCAACAACGACGACCTCGCCGCCAGCGGCTATTTGCAGTACGACGCGGACTATGACTGCATCTACGCCTACAACGAGCACGACGGCGTCGCCTATCAGTTCTCCGCCGACGGCAGCAGCGTGAACATCTATTCGCTTGGCTCGTTCACCTATGAAATGAGCCTCGACGAGTTCGACGCGCAGGCCGAAGACTACAACAGCAGCGACAGTTCGGTCGATCTCTCTTACCTTGCGGGCATCTGGTATCTGGACGGTGATCTCGACGCTGACAGCTACATCTACATCGATAGCAGCGGCGGTCTCTGGGGTCTCTACGAGCGCGCGCCCGGCGCGGAGACGACCGAGGTCGACGGCGGCTTTATCTCGGCCCCGACCGATGTGGACGACGTGTACTATGCCGTTTCCACGACGTATCAGGACGTCACCTATGAATTCACGCTTTTTGACACCGATTCCATCGTGTGGGGCGGCGAGAACGACTACTACGAGCGTCTTGAGTAAGCCGTTTTGAAACGTGAAGAAGGGAGAAAAGAAGATGAAAACTTTCCATCATTTCCTTGCGGTGCTGCTTGCGGTTCTGCTCTGCCTGAGCCTGACCGCCTGCGGCGACAGCAGCGATGACGTCACGGGCGACGACTGGCGCGCGAGCGGCGTGGTCGCCGCCGAGGGCACCATCACACACGGAGGGCGAGGGCAGCGTCAAGGTGCTCGTCACCGTAGGACCTGAGAGCGCAGCCTTCTACCGCGACGAGCCAGAGCAGGAGCTCTTCGACAGCGTGTCCTTCCCCATGACGGTCGAGGACGCGAACGACGACGGCACGGGCTTTGACATCTCATTCGACGACATCACCGGCGATGGCGAGAGCGACGTCGTCGTGACGTTCCAGCACGCCGACATGAGCACAACGCAGATGGTCTGGTTCTGGGATGCCGACGAGCGCTATGTCTTTGAGCCGGATTACTCCTACTTCCACGAAAACGGCGTGCAGACCGACCTGACCGACACGCCCTATTTCTCTGACAACGGCTTACAGATCAACGCTGCGGTCAACACGGGCACTTATCTTCTGGAAAACGGTGTTGCCTGCTACTCTGGCCTTGGCGACGGCTATGAGAGAAATGACTGCTACTGGGAGGTCGTGAAGCACAGCGACCAGTCGCACGACGGCATCCGCGAGATTCAGTTCGACGCCATCTGCTACATTCCCGAGAGCTCCATCCCGTACTTCACCGAGCAGTACATCACCAACACCGACAGCGAGCTCTACGACTACTACACCGGCATGTGGTTCACCGCCGCCACCGCCTACGGCAACAGCCAGCGCGGCGACAACTACTATGTTCATACCGTCAATTATAACGGCAACGAATACCTCATCGAATTCGCCTACTCGACCGACTGGCAGTACAACGTCAGCGATTGGGCGATGGTGCTGACCAAGAGCTACATGGTCTACCTGCCCGACGATTACGACGGGCTGGTCTTCGCCGCCATGCCACAGCTCGACAACTATAAGGACTGCGCCAGGCGGATGCAGCTCGATAGCATCGCGCCCGAGGCGAGCATCATGGACATTGACCTTGTCGACCCCTACAACACGCTGTTTTTCAGCATTTGCTACTAAAAAGGCGGTGAACAGCATGACGCACCGAACGTATCTTCTGCCGCTCGTGCTCGCGCTGCTGCTCCTGCTGAGCCTGACCGCCTGCGGCGACAGCAGCTCTGATGATCCGCAAAGCGGCTATGAGACCGTCATGGACATGGAATTTCTCGACGGGATGTGGAGCATCGACGGCACCTCGAGGCTGTACTTTGACAGTGAGGAGGGCTTCTATGCCTACCGCACCGGCTGGGGTCTCGGCGGGCGCGGAGAATTTGAATTGTCCGAGGCGAGCGGCCGGCCGATGATCTTTTTCAACGGCTTTCTCTACAATTTTCTCCTGCGCGACGACGGCGTGCTGCTACCGAACCAGAACGGCGAGGGCAGCGGGCTCACCATCCACCGCCACACCTTCCTCCGCGACGACGAGGCGGAGATCGTCGAGTGGGATAAAAGCAACTGGGACGGCATGTGGCAGAACGCCCTGGGCGAGACCATCGTCATCGACTCGTCCCTCATGCAGTACATCGCCTGCTCACCGGACTATTCCATGAGCGGCACGATGAACGACGAGGGCGAGGGCATGGGCCTCTACCTCTACGACAACGGAACGCGCGCCTACCTCTGCCCCAGCGACGACGGCAATAGCTTCACCCTCTCCGCCGAACGCTTTGGCCGCTACGGGGACGATCAGCACTTTGACGGTGTCTTCTACCGCAACGCCGACTTCTACACCTACACGGACATGGAAAACGCGGAGTTTTACGAAGACGAATACTCCACCTTCTATATCTGGTACTACGACGGTGTGAACCGTTACCTTCTGGGCAACGATTATACCATCGGCGAAGACGGCCTTGCCTACCACTATGAAGACGGCCTCGTCTATCCCGCGGGCTGGATCCCCGAAGCGCCGTATGATCCCGCTGACGACTGGGGCGAAAACTGGATGGACAACTGGGATATTTGAAAAACGCCATGATAAAGGATGGATGTGAAATGACAGGAAGAGGAAAACTCAGCGACGCCGAGCTTTCGAAAAAGCTCGGGCACTATCAGAAAATGTCGCGCATCTGGATCCTGGTGGGCCTTTTTGGCGCGTTGAGCGGCACGGTCTCGTACTTTGCCGTGCAGGACACCGCGCTCAAGGCCATCCTGACGGGGGTACTGTTCTTCGGCGGCGTCTGCTGCGCGGTCTTTTTGGGCGGCAGCGCGCAAAAGAAGCTCCAGGCCCTGATACAGGAGCAGTTTGGAGACTTTTTCCGTGCGGAATGGGAAAAGGCCTTCGGCCCGGATATGCACACACCGGAAATGTGCGTTGACGAGCCGTTTCTCCGGACGTTCCACCTGCTGGACGGTCAGTGGGAGGAATGTACGGTTGAGAATTTCCATGAGGGCGATTATCGCGGCGTGCATTTTTCCGCCGCCAATGTGCGGCTGGACCATGTGTATGAGCGAGGGTGCGGTCACGAAGGCTATGAAACCTGCCACGAGATGGTCTTCAAAGGCCTCGTGCTGCGCTGCGAAACGCAGACGCCCGCCCCCTCCCCCGTCCTCGTCAACGCAAGGACGGAGGACAGTCCGCGCGGCGCAGCGACGGGCGATGAGTTGTTTGACCGATGCTTCTGCGTCACAGCAGAGCCGGAGCAGGATGCCCTCTCCCTTCTTGCCCAGCAGTTTATGGAGCTGATGAACGAGTTCAGGCAGCGCGTCGAAGGACAGCTTTTGGGCTTCCGCTGGGAAGGACGGGTGTTCTCGCTGGCGGTAGAAACAGACTACGGCTTTGCCGCCGTTGCCAGTAATGTAGACCTGCGCGACCTTGACGCCCTGCGCCGCAGCTATTGCACGTCGCTGCACGCAATGGAGGAAACGCTGGATCTTCTGCTGAAAAACACCGCTCTTTTTGCGGCGCGGGACTGAGAAAGGATGATACGATGGAAAAGAATCAAACAATGACAGACGAACAGCTCGCGCGCGAGCTGCAAAACGGCAAGCGCGGCGGTGGCCGCGGCAAGCTTCTCACGGTGATTGGCTGCGCCGCGACGGCGATCGGTATTTTCACCTCGGTCACGGCGCTGACGGTCATCGGCATCGTCGTCGCGCTGCTGGGGCAGGGCGTTCTGAACAAGCACCGGAAAGCCGCCGGAAAAGCGGTCTTTGAGTCCCTCGTGCCGGAGATCATGAACGCGAATTTTGAAGATGTGCAGCCCATCGGAAAGCAAAACCTTGTGGATATCAAGGGTTCAAACATTCCGCTGCCGTCATACGTCTACGACAGCGCCAAAGGCCGCATCGACTTCACCTACCGCGGCCTTCCGTCTGAGCTCTGCACCGTCACGCTGACGGATGTGGACGAATACCGCAACGAAAACAACGACATGATGGAGTCCGTCGAGCGCGTGGTCTACAATGGTCAGTGGATGGCCTGTGAGCTCGGCAAAACGTACCCCGCCGAACTCACGTTCTGGCCGCGCGGCAAGCTCGACAAGCTCTTCCGCGCCAAAACGATCAAGACGGATAACGAGGACTTCAACAAGCACTTCAACCTGAGCTGCGATGATGCCGACTGGGCGCTGCGCTTTTTGAGTCCCAGCCGCATGGAGCGCATTCTTGCGCTCACCAACACCGCCTTCGGCGATTTTTCCGTCAGCCTGCACGCCGATGGGACGCTATACATCGCCGTACACAGCGGCCGCGGCTTTTTCGATGTCGGCAAGGGCAAGGAGCCGCCCGACGCGCTGCGCCGCCGCTTCACCCGCGAGCTGAAGTGGTGCACCGACATGATCGACGTCTTCCGCCCCACGGCGGAGTGAAGAAAGGAGCAGTCGTATGCAGCTTTGGGTCGCGATACTGCTGTTCCTTCTGTCCGTTGCGGGCGCCGTGCTCTCAGCGCGAAAGCTGAGGCATAATAAGCCGCTTCGCGTCGTCTGCATTGCGCTCTGCGCCGTGATTGCCGCGGCCTGCGCGGTCTATATCGCGCTGACGGCGATCATGCTCTACGCGGCGAGCACGAAGTGATCTTCTGCACTTCATGCAAAGGAAAAAGCCCATCAGCTCGACGAGCTGATGGGCTTTTGTTCTGTTATTTTCGGGGTGGAAATTACGCTTTTTTACTTCTTCTCCACCGCGCGGCCGATCAGGTAGCACACCGCGGCGACCACCATGCCATTGATCGAGGCGATGCCCCAGTGCACCAGATTTGCTACCACCGCGCCGAGCACCACGCCGATCACCGCGAACCAGTTGACCGTCTCGCTGACCTCCACGTCCTGATACTTTTCCTTGTTCAGGAAATAGCCCAGCACCAGAATGATACCCACCGGCGGCAGCGTGCAGTTCAGGATGTTCAGCCAGCCGCAGAAGTTCCAGTACAGCCAGACGGCGAGCACCGTGCCGATGATGCCGGAGACAAGCACCATGGGCTTCTTTTTCTGGCCGAAGATGTTGGCAAGGCCGAGGCCCGCGGAATAGAGCGCGTTGTCGTTCGTCGTCCAGATGTTCAGGCCCAGGACCAGGATGGCGAGGTAGAACAGGCCAAGGTTGATCATCACCTCGAAGATGTCGTTGCCGCCCACATAGACCGACGAGACACCGCCGAAGAAGAACATCAGAGAGTTGCCGATGAAGAACGCGATCACCGTTGTGATGGCACCCACCTTGCCGCTTTTGGCAAAGCGGGAGAAGTTCGGCGTCGCCGTGCCGCCGGAGACGAACGAGCCAACGACCAGTCCCGCGCCGCCGATCACCGTCAGCGTGCCGCTGGACTTGGCAAACTGATCGACGATCGTGCCGTCGCCGCGCATGACGGCAAGGATCATCGCGACCGTACCCAGTACCGCCACCATCGGGACGGCGATATAGCTGACGATCGTGAGCGACTTGATGCCGAAGTAGGCCGAGGCCGTCATGCAGATACCGGCAACGATCACCAGCGCCCACTCCGCCGTCTTGCTGCCGCCCAGCAGCTCATTGGCGACCGGGATGGCAAACATGGCGATGCCCACGCCGAACCAGCCGATCTGCGTGAACGAGATCATAGCCGAGGGCAGATACGAACCCTTGACGCCAAAGGCCTTGCGGGCCAGAAGGTCGAGGCTCATGCCCGTCTCCGCGCCCACGTAGCCCAAAAGTCCCGTGTACAGGCTCAAGATCACGCCGCCGACGATCATCGACACGACGAAGCCCTGAAAATCCAGGCCGTCCGCCAACTGCTGGCCCACCCACATGCTCGCGGAGAAAAAGGTGAAGCCCAGCATGATCATAAACATGGTCACGATGCCGCGTCGGGCGCTTTTCGGCACGATCGCCTCTGCGTAGTCAATATCCACTACCGTCTTTTCATTCTTCATGCGTTCTGTCCTCTCTGATCTATAAATTTTTTAAAGGATATACTTTCTCAGGGTCGTGGTGAACTCGTCGATCCGCTGGCGCGCGATCTCCTTCAGCGAGGCATCGCGCAGGCCCTCCACAAAGCCGCGCTCCTGCTGATAGAGCCAGCGCGTCGTCTTTTTGTCCAGTTTTTCATAGTGACAGTCCTTCAGCCAGTCCTCATAGGAGATCGGCAGCGGATGCCCGAGCTTTTCCTCGAGCAGCGCTTGCTTGTCGATGCTGTCGGCGCGCTCTAAGATGCCGTTCCAGAATTCGAGCACCTCTTCGATGTGCTCGTGGATCTCGTAGCGGCGGGCGCCGCCGTCGTAGATCGTGCACTTTTCAAAAAGGGGATTCTGCATCGAGAGCGTCTCGCGGCGGAAAGCAGGGGCAATGATGCCGCCTTTCCAGTAGAAGTCGATCAGCGCGCGGTTGATGCCGGAAACGCCCTTGTTTCCCTCTTCATAGCAGCTGAAAATGCCCTCGTAATACACCGTGACAAATCCCTCGAAGCCCGGCCAGTACACACGGATCTCCTGCGTCAGCTTTTCCAGGATCTCAACGCCCTGCGTGCCGCCGATCGTGAAGAGGACGATATTGCGCAGCTTGGCCCCCTGCTTGCGGTAATAGTCGATCACATAGCGCAGGCAGTTCACAAGCGTCTCGCCGGAGGCGATGATGTCGCCGATCAGCAGCGTGCTGTTCGGCACGGTGGCAAGCTTGCAGTATTTGATCTCAAGGCCCGTCATCTCGCCGTTTTCAAAAACGCGCTCGCTCGACATAAAGCTGATGTCGTGGACGCGGATGTGCTCTTTGTAGCAGCTCTCCTCCAGCGGGTAGTTCAAGGCTCCCCGCAGGATCGAGAGGATATTCGCCGACGTGATCTTCTTTTTCTCCTTCAGGTAGTACATCATCTGCGAGGTCGCCGTCACGAGCGAGGCGTACACCTCGTAGCCCACCACCTCCGGATGGTTCATCAGCTTTCGCGTCTCGGCCTCCGAGACAATGTAATACTCGTTGAGGAAGTGCCCTCCCTCCAAACGGTAGCAGTCCACGCCCTGATCGCAGAACTCCGGCACGATCTGAACGTCCTTCCAATTTTCGATCATCGCTCTCTCCTCCCAAAAAAAGACCACCTGTCGAGGAATCGACAGATGGTCCATATTCTAAATATGAAAAACAAAAAGGAAAACGAAATGACATTTGTTGCGTTTTTTCAGCAGCATAGCAGACGTCCTCCCTTTTTTCAACTTATGATATTATATGGATAACGTCATATTTTGTCAATAAGGATTTTTCATTGCGGCGCAAGCGCCGTCTTCCTATTCCCTGCGTACCCGCAGGGCGCGGGCAAAGGGGGCCATTCTCTCACGTGAGAGAATGGCCCCCCTTAGAACCCCCAAGAGAACGCGAGGGAGTTCCCCCTCGACCCCCGACATTGGCAGTCTCGATCTTGAAGAGCTGCTCAGCCTGCGGAATCGGGTGCGGTGTACATGGCTTCGCCATGAATCTTCTGCGAGTCGTTACCGATTGCAACCGCGCCTTACTATCGTGAGGCGCGAGTGACGTTACCTCGGCGGCAGACTGCGTACCGAATGCGGCATTGCTGCGCTCGCCGCATTGATGAGTACTCCGGTAGGCGGAAATTAGTCTGCACTACTACGAGACAGGCAGAGCGGTAGCGGATAGTAGAAGCAGAGGCAAGTCGTCTTGCAGCTCTAAACGCGGCAACGCCGCGCTATGGGCAGTGCAATCGGCAAGCGTCGCACCTCTTCGAGCTGCTCACTTGCAATGGCGGGGTCAAGGGGCAGAGCCCCTTGCGTTCTCTTGGGGGTGTAAGGGGGATATTCTCTCACGTGAGAGAATATCCCCCTTAACCGCTCCCCTGCGCGGCGCAGGGACACAACCCCGTAGAGGTTTTGCAAAAAATTTCAAAAACCACTTGCAAACCGCCTTTTCCGTGTTATGATGATGACCGAAAAAAAGAACGTGCAGTGCACATGGCAAGAAAGAGTGATCGATTTGTTGGATTTTTTGAAACAGGAAGGGCTGAGTCCCGACCTTTTGGATGGCATTCGTGAATTTAACGCGCAGTATCCGACGCCGCCGGAGCTGCAAAACCGCATCCCGCAGCCGCGGTATCATTATTATGGCAAGGACGTGTGGGAGGCGGCGGTCGCCGCCATTTTGTGCGGGGAGAACCTGCTGCTCGCGGGCAGCAAGGCCACGGGCAAAAACGTGCTGGCGGAAAACCTCGCCCAGGTCTTCGCCCGTCCCGCATGGGACGTGTCGTTCCACGTGAACATGGACGCCGCGAGCCTCATCGGCATGGACACGTTCGAGGGCGGCGAGGTTCGCTTCCGCCCCGGCCCCGTGTACCTTTGCGCAAAGCATGGTGGCTTCGGCGTGCTCGACGAGATCAACATGGCAAAAAATGAGGCGCTTGCTGTACTGCACGCAACGCTCGACTTCCGCCGCGCCATCGACGTTCCCGGCTACGAGCGCGTGGAGGTCGATCCCGCCGCGCGCTTCATCGGCACGATGAACTACGGCTATGCCGGCACGCGCGAGCTGAACGAGGCGCTGACCTCGCGCTTCGTCGTCATCCAGATGCCGTCTATCGACCAGGACGGTCTTGTGCGCCTGCTTGGCGACGAATTTCCAACGCTTGAAAAGAAGTACAAAGAGCAGTTCGCCCAGCTGTTCCTCGACCTGCAGAAAAAGTGCGAAAACGCGGAGATCTCCGAAAAGGCGCTCGACCTGCGCGGGCTTCTCGACGCGCTGCGTCTGATCCGCCGCGGCGTGGGCGCAAACCGCGCGCTCGACATGGGCATCACCAACAAGGCCTTCGACTCCTACGAGCAGAGTCTGATCCGCGACGTCATCGCCGCGCGCATCCCCGCAAAGCTCGACCGCAGCCGCCTGTTCACCGACTGACATGGAAACGTCAAGCTATTCCGCCCAGCAGCGCCGCGCCATCAACCTCGTCTGGACGGCGAGCGGGGACTATCAGTTCGAGCCACAGTTCTTAGCGCTCAAATCAAACGGTGAGCCGGACTTTTACATGAACTGCGTCATCGGCCTTGTGCACAAGTGGTTCGGCGACAAGATGCCAAAGCGTCTCTTTGCCTACTGGGCGGGCGACGCGCGGCAGAACGTTTTCGACGAGCTGTGCTGGCTGGCGCTTGAGAACGCGGCGTATGAAAAGGAACTGCCCGAGCGCCCTGTGCTCGCCGAACTCCGCCGCAAGCACGCGGAGGAGTTTTTCGCGTCGGAATACCAGCTCTCGCGGCAGGAGTGGATGGAGAAAAACCAACTCGTCTACGCCGTGCAGTCCGACCGCTGGAAGACGATCCTCGGGCAAAAGCCGGCCATTCTCGCCCCGTGGGAAAAAGGGCTCGCGCAAGCGCTCGCCTGCCCCGGCACGATGAACGCCGCCGAGCTTGAGATCGCCGTGCGCACGGCATTTGAAAAGTACCTGCAATTCGATGGCACGGTGCATAAAAAAGGCGGGTTCCAGCTGCACTTTGACGACAAGTGGGCGCCGCTTCTCACAAAGCTCCTGCCGACCGAGATCGTCCGCACGGACGATCTGACCATCGGCCGCTCCGCCATGCCGGGCGAAAACGGCATGGTCAAGGTCTCGAACGCGCTGCGCTCGCGTCTGCGCTCCAACGAGCACGAAACGGAGGACCGCGGCTACATCGAGCGCTGCTTCGGCCGCAGCATCTATTCCCCCGACAAGCTCGCGCGCATCGAGCAGCAGCTCTGCACCGGCAACCACCTAGGCTGCCACCTGTGGTTCACAAAGGGCGCGAGCGCGTCGGACCAGCTCATCAGCGCGGACACGCAGCGCCTTTACGAGCAGGCTGAGGATCAGGCCAAGCTGAACCGCGCCGCCTTCGCACACGACCTCGATCTGCACCAGAGCGCGCTCGCGCGCCTGAGCGAGCAAATTCGAAACTGCCTGCTCGTCCACCAGCAGCCCGAGCGCATCCCCGCCCGTCAGGGCTGGCTGGACGGGACCAAGGTCTGGCGCGAGCCGGTGCTGCACGACGACCGCGTATTTTTGCGCAGCGACGAGGAGAGCCGCCCCGGCTTTGCCGTCGATCTGATGCTCGACGCCTCGGCCTCGCGCCTGCACTGTCAGGAAACCATCGCCATTCAGGGTTACATTCTCGCCAAAAGTCTTGCCTCCTGCGGCATCCCCGTGCGCGTGACGAGCTTTTGCAGCCTGCGCGGCTACACGGTGCTGCGCATTTTGAAGGATTTTGGCGACAAAAACGGCGAACGAAACGTTTTCAATTACTTCGCCGCGGGCTGGAACCGCGATGGGCTCGCGCTGCGCGGCGCGGGCGAGCTCATCAAGTCCGCACCCGCAGAAAAGCATCTGCTCATCCTGCTGACCGACGCCTCACCCGACGACAGCCACAAAATCCTGCCGAGCGGCAAAGTCCCGCTCAGCCGCGACTACGACGGGCAGATTGGCGTCGATGACACGGCGGAGGAGGTGCGCGCCCTACGCGCGCAGGGCATCCGCGTCGCCGCCGTCTTCATGGGTGAAAACGCGAGCGTTCCCGCCGCGAACGCCATCTATGGCCGCGACCTTGCGCGCATCCGCCGCATCGACCAGCTCGCCGCCGCGGCGGGCCGGCTCATTCAGGATGAAATCCGCGAACTCAGCAGCTGACAAAAAATCCCGAAAGATGATCTTTCGGGATTTTTTTTTCATAGATGATGTTGTAGCGGACATTGCAAAGCGGGACGTTGTTATTCCCCCATCTCATCGTCAAAGTAAGGAACAGTTCATTACAGCAAATCGGATACTATCTATTCCGATCCTTTCTCTTTTTTGCGGCTACAAACCCAATCAAGAACGCCAGATTCATAAAAAGCACAATGATGCTACCTTCGATTTTACAGCTGCCGCCGGACAGAATCGGATTGCCGTGAATCGTCATATCAAACAAGTGAGGATAATCTTCCGCCAGAGAGACTCCTCCCAGAATGATCGCGCCCACACCGTTCCACAAAAAATGGATCACGATCGGCGCGATCAAGGAACCCGTGTATTCCAAAACCGCCGTCATAAAAAGGCTCATTGTGATGACATTGAGCACAGGAAGGATTCCTGCCTCAAACGCGCCGCCGTGCGCAAATGTAAATAAGCCCGTAGATACGATAATCGCGGCGGCGATGCTACCGTTACTTTTTATCATCTGGTATAAATATCCGCGAACCAGCATTTCCTGCATAACGGTATTGAGAAAAGCCGCAAGCAGCCACAACCACAGCATAGCGATTTGATTTTTGCCCTCTATCTGTACAACTCCGAGGATAGATAATATCCCCACAGATGCCCCCAGCCAAATCGTCCCTGTTACGCCGCCCAATATGATGTTATAAACAGGCTTCCCGGTCAGATGTAATCGTATCTTTTTCTGATCTGCCAGCCAGAAAATAAGTGTGATCGCAATAACGGACAAAAGCGGGATCAGTTCTGCCCAAAATCTCCAGATTACCGCACTTGCGGTGTCCGGTATCGGGATAACCGATACGCATATGGCCCAACCCACAAAAAAGATGATCGTCTTTATTGATACCGATAGAACTTTTTTCATACAATACACTTCCCTGTCCAATTCAAACATCAATGTGTCAACGCAAAAAGCCCGCCGCAATTTGACTAAAATCACGGCGAGACTTATGGTGGAGGCGGCGGGAGTCGAACCCGCGTCCGAAAGCACTTTAACAGGACTTTCTCCGGGCGCAGTCAGGATTTAAACATTCCCTCCGCGCAAGGACACCTGACGGACCTTACGCTTTGGTAGAGTCATGATGCGTGGGCAGGTCAACTCTTTCCCGCCTCACGGACGCCACGTTTACGACGCCTTCCCCGGTCCGTGGCCTCTCCGGTTCAGACGGCCGCCTACTTAGGCAGCGAGAGCAACTTCGTTGTTGTTCTTTAATTTATAAGTTACCCGTTTTATAGAGGCCAGGCGCCTCTGCCCGCTTATCCTGCCTCCACACCCCCGTCGAAACCGGTACGCCCCCGTGTGAGCGGCGCACGACAAGTGCGCCGCGAATACGGGAAACCCGTCAGGTATGCGAAAGCAAAAGGAAACGAAATTACATCTTCTCCGGCTCGGGATAGTCAACGCCCTGCGTATCCACGCGGATGGTCTTGATGACCTGTGGCTTTTTCGGCATGTCGTTGTACATGTTGCGGTTCACGCGGGAGATGTCCACAGCGGCCTGCGCATTCTCGGTGATCTTACCAAACGCCGCATACTGACCGTCAAGGTGCGGCGCGTCGGCCACCATGATGAAAAACTGGCTGCCCGCGCTGTCGGGGATCATCGTGCGCGCCATCGAGAGAACGCCCAGCGTGTGCTTGAGATCGTTCTTGAAGCCGTTGGCGGAAAATTCACCCTTGATCTCGTAGCCGGGGCCGCCCGTGCCGTTGCCGTCCGGGTCGCCGCCCTGGATCATAAAGCCGGGGATGACGCGGTGGAACACCACGCCATCGTAAAAGCCGGAGTTTGCCAGCGCGATGAAGTTATTGACGGTGTTGGGCGCGATCTCTGGATAGAGTTCGCCGCTCATCACCGCGCCGCTTTCCATTTCGATGGTCACGATCGGATTTGCCATAATTTCTCTCCTTATCTCCGCGCTTTCATCGCGCGGTCGATCTCGCGCTTGGCGTCACGCTTGGCGGCGTCCTCGCGCTTGTCGTAGTTTTTCTTACCCTTGCACACGCCGACTTCGACCTTCACGCGCGCGTCCTTGAAGTAAACGCTCAGCGGGATCAGCGCGTAGCCGTCCTGCTTGATGAGCGAATAGAGCTTGCCTATCTCGCGCTTGTGCAGAAGGAGCTTTTTGGGCCGGTCGGGGTCATGGTTGAAGATATTGCCCTTGTCGTAGGGCGAAATGTGCATCGACAGCACGTTCGCCTCGCCGTTTTTGACGATGACATAGCTGTCTTTCAGGTTGAGCGTGCCAGCGCGGATGGACTTGACCTCCGTGCCCTTGAGCTCGATGCCCGCCTCATAGCGCTCTTCGACAAAATAATCGTGGAACGCTTTGCGGTTCTGTGCCACGACCTTGATTCCCTTTTTCTCCGCCACGGCACATCGCCTCCTTTGCGTTTCCATGATAGTGTAGCATACTTTTTCGCCCAGCACAAGGGCTGTCACAAAAACGTAACAATTCGAAAAAACGCCGCATTCCGCTCTATTCTGCCCATCCACTTTATTTTATAGTAGAATTCCGCCCGCCGCCGTGCTATAATTTTAGTATCTATCCCATGCTTTGGCGGCGATCCGCCGCACTCAGGAGGCAGTTTTATCATGGATCTGACCGAACGCCAGCTTTCCCGCGAGACGATCTACGAGGGAAAAATTCTGCATATCTACCGCGACGACGTGCTCCTGCCAAACGGCAGAACGAGCGTACGCGAAGTCGCCGAGCATCCCGGCGGTGTCGCCATCGTCGCTCTTGACGAAAACGACAATGTGCTCACCGTAAAGCAGTACCGCTACGTCTTCTCCCGTGTGCTTGAGGAAATTCCCGCAGGGAAACTGGAGCGTGGCGAGGACCCCGATGAGGCCGCGCTGCGTGAGCTGAAGGAGGAAACGGGCGCAACGCCGAAGCGCATGACGAATCTCGGCAAGCTCCTCGTCTCCCCCGGCTGCTACAGCGAGGTGCTGCACCTTTATCTTGCCGAGGGTCTGACCTTCGGTGAGCAAAATCCTGACGAGGACGAGTTTTTAGAGCTTTACCGCACGCCGTTTTCCGACATGCTCGCACGCGTCATGCGCGGCGAGATTGAGGATGCGAAGACCGTCTGCGGTATCCTCAAGGTCCACGCCCTGCGCACAGCGCAAAAAGAGAGACAGGAGAAAGAAAACTGATGGAACAGAAGAAGACCGTCCTCATTGTCGAGGACGAGAAAAACATCGTCGATATCATCCGCTTCAACCTCCAGCGCACGGGCTATGACACGCTCGAGGCCTACGACGGCGAGGCGGGCCTCGCCATGGCGCGCGAGAAAAAGCCCGACCTCATTCTACTCGACGTGATGATGCCCAAAATGATGGGCTTTGACGTCTGCCGCGCGCTGCGCGCCGAGGGTGACAACGTGCCCGTCATCATCCTGACCGCGCGCGAAGAGGAGGAGGACAAGATCCTGGGCCTTGAGATCGGCGCGGACGACTACATCACCAAGCCCTTTTCCATGCGCGAGCTGCTCGCGCGCGTCAAAGCGAACATCCGCCGCACAACGATGCTCTCCGCTCCCGCGGCGGAGGACAACGCCATGAGCGCCGGCGGCGGCATCACCATCAACACCGACAGCTTTCAGGTGCGCAAAAACGGCGTGCCCATCGACCTCACGCAGCGCGAGTATGAGCTTTTGACGTTCCTCGCCAGCCACCCCGGCAAGGTCTTTTCCCGCGTGGATCTGATGGAGCAGGTATGGAACTACGGCTACGTCGGCGACGATGTGCGCACGGTGGACGTCACCGTCCGCCGCCTGCGCGAAAAGATTGAGGACAACCCCGCCGCGCCGGCCTACATCCTCACGCGCCGCGGCGTGGGCTATTATTTCTCCGCGCAGGCGTAAGTTGCGCGCACTTTTCCGGGAAAGGAGTCTCCTGCTATGTTCCGCAGCCTGCATATGAAGCTCGTGATGATCATGCTGCTGCTCGTCACCTCGCTGATGGCGGTGGTGGGCGCGTTTTTGATGACCAGCGTCACGAACTTCTATATTGACGATTTTTACGAGCAGATGAGCGAAGTGTTCGGCGAGTCCAACGCCGCGTTCGTGAGCTCACTGCGCGAAGAGGCCGCGCAGGAGGACGGCGCCGCGCGCCTGCAAACGATGCTCGAGGCCTACTCCGGCACACTGAGCATTGACTCGCGCAACCGCAACTACTATGTTCTCGACGGCCGCAGCGGCGAAGTGCTTGCTTCGAGCAACGAGGACGGCCAGCTGCTTGAGCAGACGGAAAATATCCTCACCGCGCGCAACGGCGAGGTCGGCGACCGCAGTGACCTTGCCGCGAGTTATATGGACGTCGCCATCCCCATCTCCGGCGGCGACAACAGCTTCATCATTTATATCCGCGACAGCCGTACCACCGTCTCGTCGCTGAACTCTGAGCTGCTGTTCATCATTCTGCAAGCACTGCTCGTCGGTCTTCTCGTCTCGGTGCTTTTGTCGTTCCTGCTCGCCAAGACCATGATCGACCCCATTGAAAAACTGACCGAGGGCGCCGAGCGCATCGCGACCGGCGACTTCGACGAAACGCTTTCCGTCGAATCGACGGACGAGATCGGCGTTCTGACCACCACATTCAACGACATGGCGTCCGTGCTCCACTCCACGCTCGAAGCCGTGGAGAACGAGCGCAACAAGCTCGACACGCTGTTTCTCCACATGAGCGATGGCGTCGTCGCCTACGACGGCAGCGGCAAGCTCATCCACTGCAACCCCGCCGCGTGCGAGCTCTTAGGCCGCACGGCGGACGAGTGCGTGTACAGCGAGCTGTTTGAATCCATCTGCCCGTTTTCCCATGTCATCACCATGCAGCGCAGCGACTATGTTGAGGGCGAGCTCACTGTCGGCGAGCGCAGTGTGGAGCTCTACTTCGCTCCCTTCTCCGATGAGGAGAGCGGCGGCGTTCTCATCGTGCTGCACGATGTGACCGAGCACCGCAAGACCGAGGAGCGCCGCAAGGAATTTGTCGCCAATGTCTCCCACGAGCTGCGCACGCCGCTCACGAATGTCCGCTCCTATGCCGAGACCATCCGCGAGGCGGGCGACGACTTGAGCCGCGAGACGGAAAACGACTTCCTCGATGTCGTCATCAGCGAAACAGACCGCATGACCCACATCGTGCAGGACCTTCTGACGCTCTCGCGCCTTGACTCCGGCCGCAGCGAGATGAATATGGCGCGCTTCCCGTTCTCCGCCGCCATCGACTCCGTGCTCCGCTCGACGGAGCTTGAGGCCCGCCGCCACAAGCACGAGCTCACGCACGACTATACCGAAAATCTCCCGCTCATCATGGGCGATCGCGGCCGCATCGAGCAGGTCATGCTCAACGTCCTCAGCAATGCCGTCAAGTACACGCCCGACGGCGGCCACATCCGTGTCACCGCGGGCAGCGAGGGCGAAACTGTCTGGATGGAGGTCGCGGACGACGGCATCGGCATTCCCGAGGCCGACCGCAGCCGCATTTTCGAGCGCTTCTACCGCGTCGACAAGGCGCGCTCGCGCGAATCCGGCGGCACGGGCCTCGGCCTTTCCATCGCGACGGAGATCGTCCAGCGTCACCACGGCTCGCTCACGCTCGTTGACCGCCCCGGCCCCGGCACGACCGTCCGCTTAGAGCTGCCCATCACCCAGCCCATCGGCGGGGAGGATTCCCATGAATAAGAACGCCACGCTCATGAGCCATCTGCAAAACGCCGCGATCGCCGTTTTGACCGTCACCGCCGTGCTGCTTCTGATCCAGACACCGCTTGTCGGCGACCTTGCGGGCAAGACGCCCTACGAGCTCGCGCAGGACTGGCTCGCGGGCGACACCTCGACCGATACCGCCGTCACCACCGATCTGACCGAGCTCGCGCTCCCCGTGCGCGTGGTGTTCACGAACGAATACGCCCGCTACGGGCTCAGCGCCATCACAACGCTTGACACAGATTTTGAGCTCGCCGGCGCGTTTTTCGGCGAGGCGCTTGGCTCTGCTACCACTTATGAAGCGTGCAGCGGTGAAAAGCTGCTCACCGCACTGCACGCGAGCAGCATCTACCTCGATCTGGAGGCCCCCACGCCGCTCGAAGTGCTCAGCCGCATTCTCGGCGTCAACGACGCGCCGGAGTCCTCGCTCCTGCGCGTCACGCGGCTTGTGCTCTGCCCCGCGGAAAACGGCGCAACGCTCTACTTACAGGATGCCAATCAGGGCTTTTTTGTCAGCCGGACGGCGATAAGCAGCGCGACACTGCGCGAAGCGCTCGCCTCGCTCGATGGCAACGGCACAGATTTTGCGTTCTCGCTCTCCGGCGAGTTCTCTCAGCTCTCGCCCTACACGCTCATTTTCAGCGAACCGCCGCAGCGCTACACGCTCTCGGCGAGCAATGCCCTCACCGATCAGGCGACATTTCTGCGCCTTGCGGAGTTCAACCCCCACACGGAAAGCGGCTACACCGACTCCTCCGGCAGCACCATTATCAAAGAGGTCTACGGCACGCTGCGCCTTGAACCCGACGGCAGCGTCTTCTATCAGGGCGCGGACGAGGCCGAGGCAGGCTCGCTCTACTATGTCTCCGCCGCCTCGACCGGCAAGCCCACGATGCTCGAAGCCGTCGCGGGCGCGCAGCGCCTCGCCTTCACGCTGCTTCGCGACGTAAGCGGCGACGCCGAGCTCTATCTCAGCGAGATCGACAGCAGCAACAAGCACTTCACCGTGAGCTTTGACTATGCGGTCGGCGGTACGCCGCTGCGCTTTTCCGACGGCAGCCACGCCGCTACGGTCACGATTGAAGGCCAGACCATCACAGAATTTTCCCTCCACTGCCGCAGCTATACGCTCAGCGATTCGCCCGCACTGCTGCTGCCCATCCGGCAGGCCGCGGCCATCGCGGACAGCAAATATTTGAGCGCCGAGCTGCACGTCTGCTACGACGAGCACGGCGCGGACACCGTCGGCGTCGGCTGGTTTGCCGACTGATCTTTCCGGAAAGGACGCCCGAACATGAAAACCTCGCGGCTCAAAAAATATCGTCATCGTCATTTTGCTGCTCGTCAACGCGTTTCTGCTCTTCCTGCTGCTCAGCCGCCGCGCCGAGGAGCGCGACTCGAACGAGCGCCGCGTCGAGCAGCTCTGCACGCTTTTTTGAAAAAAATGGCGTCGCCTTTGACCGCGCGCTGCTGCCCGATGAGGAAGCACACCTCTCCCTCTCGCTTGAGCGCGACGCCGCACGCGAAGAGGCTTTCGCCTCCGCCCTGCTCGGCACTGCCGAGAGCAGCGCTTCCGGCGGCGGTGTGAGCCGCTTCACCGGCGAATACGGCTCGTGTTCCATCCGCTCCGGCGGCACGGTCGACGCGCTTCTCTCCCGACCGGTCGACGATCCCGAGAGCTTTAGCAAACAGCTTTTCAAAACGTTCGGCTACACTTTTCTCACCTCCCAGCTCACGGATGGCAGCGGCAGCGTCACGGGCATGCGCAGCGAAAAGGGTCGTCTCATCTTTAACGCCTCGCTGACGCTCACGTTTTCCGATGACTCGCTCACCGGCGTTTCCGGTACCTTTCTGCCCGCGCTCGACGAGGGCCGCCGCACAGACGGCCTCGACGCGGTCGACGCGCTTGTGCATTTTCTGGACTATTGCAGCGTTTCGGGCGTCGTGTGTACCGAGGTCCGAGCGCTGGACGAAGGGTATCTTCTCCAGACGTCGTCTGCCTCGCCGCTACGGCTGCAAGGCGTGTGGCGCATCTCCACGGATGTCAGCAGTTATTATGTGAACTGCAAGACCGGCGAGATCACACGAGAATGAAATTTTTCTTGCAGCATTTCTAATTTCTTACTGCGCAGCATTGCTTTTTCTGTTTTTTTTGGTATACTGTTGATGTATTATGTGAATACCATGAGCAGGCGGTTTTCCCCTGCTGTTTTTACGATAACGAAAAGAAGTCTCACCGTCTCTTATTAAGGAGTTACTATGACGAAATACATCGTGCAGGGCGGTCATCCGCTCTTTGGTGAAGTGCACATCAGCGGCGCGAAGAACGCCGCGGTCGCCATCATTCCCGCCGCCCTTCTGGTCGACGGCGTCTGCCGCATCGAAAATATTCCCCAGATCTCCGACGTGACCGCGCTGCTCAAAATTTTAGAGCAGCTCGGCGCGAATGTCCGTTTCCTCAACCGCAGCGATGTTGAGATCGACTGCCGCCACATTTCCACCACGCAGGTCTCGCAAGAGCTTGCCCACAAGATCCGCGCCTCCTACTACCTCATCGGCGCGCTGCTCGGCCGCTTTGGCGAGGCCGAGGTCTCGATGCCCGGCGGCTGCAACTTCGGCGGCGTGCGCCCCATCGACCAGCATGTCAAGGGCTTCGCCGCCATGGGCGCCGAGGTGCGCGAGGGCGACTTCATCTGCGCCAAGGCAAGCGGCGACCGCATGAAGGGCGCGAACATCTATCTCGACGTGGTCTCCGTCGGTGCGACGATGAACATTATGATGGCCGCGGCGCTCGCCGACGGCACCACCGTCATCGAAAACGCCGCAAAGGAGCCGCACATCGTCGACCTTGCCAACTTCTTAAACTCCATGGGTGCGGACATCAAGGGTGCCGGTACCGACACCATCCGCATTTTCGGCGTGGACAAGCTCCACGGCGGCACGTATGCCATTATCCCCGACCAGATCGAGGCGGGCACCTACATGGCGGCTGTCGCCGCCTGCGGCGGACAAGTCCTCGTGCGCGGCATCATCCCCAAGCACATGGACTGCATCACCGCCAAGCTCCAGGAGATGGGCGTGCAGGTCGAGGAGCAGGACGACACGCTACTCGTGCGCCGCTCGGGCAAGCTTCGCCGCACCAACGTCAAGACGCTGCCCTATCCCGGCTTCCCGACCGATATGCAGCCACAGATCACCGTTGCCCTCTGCCTTGCCGAGGGGACGAGCATGGTCACCGAGGGCGTGTGGGACAACCGTTACCGCTACGTCGGCGAACTGACGCGCATGGGCGCGCAGATCCGCGTCGAGGGCCGCAGCGCCGTCATCGAAGGCGTCGACCACCTGACCGCTGCGAGCGTGCAGGCCTACGATCTCCGCGCGGGCGCCGCCATGGTCATCGCCGCGCTGGCCGCTGAGGGCACGAGCGAGGTCTCGAACGTCCACTATATCGAGCGCGGCTATGAGGATATCATCGGCAAGCTCCGCAACCTCGGCGCGCAGATCGACAGCGTCGAGTGCGACGAGACCGTTGAGACCCGCCAGATCGGCTGATTCAATCAAAAAAGCGCCTTGCCGCGGCAAGGCGCTTTTCTTTTGGAAAGGATATTATGTATACCGATATCTACACCGCTTCCCTGCCGCCGGAGCTCCTCGCCATGGCCGAAACGCCCGTGATGCAGCGGCTTTTGCGCGTCGGCATGCACTGCGGCTGCGAATACACGGCCTATCCCATCTACCGCGACGCCGTTGCGCCGTATTCGCGCTATACGCATTCGCTCGGCACAGCGGCCATCGTCTGGCACTTCACGCATGACTTGAAGCAATCTGTCGCGGGACTACTGCATGACATTGCGACGCCCGCGTTCGCCCACGTGGTCGACTTTCTGAACGGTGACCACATGCGGCAGGAATCGACCGAGAGCCGCACACGCATGATGATCGCCTCGTCGCCGGAACTCATGGCGCTGCTCGATAAAAGCGGCCTGACGCTCGACGATGTGGACGACTACCACCGCTATCCCATCGCCGACAACGATTCGCCCCGTCTCTCCGCCGACCGGCTCGAATATACGCTCGGCAACGCGCATCTTGTCTTCCACTGTCCAAAAGCAGAGCTGAAACGCATTTTTGACGACATCTTTGTCGGCAAAAACGAGGAAAACGTCGATGAGCTCTGTTTTGCGCACGCGGAGATTGCCGACATCTTTACCCAGCTCTCGCTGCGGCAGTCGGAGTGGTTCGTCTCCGATGACGACCGCTTCAGCATGCAGGCATTGGCCGATCTCCTGCGCGAGGCACAGCAGCGCAGTGTGCTGACGGTGGATGATCTCTACCTCGACGAACCTCATGTCATCGCCCTGCTCCGCTCCGATCCGGTCCTCGCCACGCACTGGCAGGATTATCGCCGCATAACCGGCACACAGTCCAGAACCGACGGTACGGCCGCCCTCGCGGATAGCGAAACGCAGGCCCTTCTCAATGGCGATCGGGGTGATCAGCTCAACGTTCATCTCGACGTTATCGCCGGGCATGCACATCTCGGTGCCCTCGGGCAGAGTGATGACGCCGGTCACGTCGGTGGTACGGAAGTAGAACTGGGGACGATAGTTGTTGAAGAAGGGGGTGTGACGGCCGCCCTCGTCCTTGGTCAGAACGTACACCTGGCCAACGAACTTGGTGTGGGGATGAATGGAGCCGGGCTTGGACAGAACCTGGCCGCGCTCGATCTCGGTCTTGGCAACACCGCGCAGCAGGGCGCCGATGTTATCGCCGGCCTCAGCGTAGTCGAGCAGCTTGTGGAACATTTCGATACCGGTGACGACGGTCTTGCGACGCTCGTCGGTCAGACCGATGATCTCGACTTCCTCGCCGAGCTTCAGCTGGCCACGCTCAACACGGCCGGTAGCAACGGTACCACGACCGGAGATCGTGAAGACGTCCTCAACGGGCATCAGGAACGGCTGGTCGGCCTTACGGTCGGGCGTGGGGATCCAGGTATCAACAGCGTCCATGAGCTCGTGCATGCACTTGTACTCGGGAGCGTCGATGTCCTTGGACTCGGAGACCAGGGCGTTCAGAGCGCTGCCGCGGATGATGGGGGTCTCGTCGCCGGGGAAGCCGTAGAAGTCCAGCAGCTCGCGAACTTCCATCTCCACCAGCTCCAGCAGCTCCTCATCGTCCACCTGGTCGCACTTGTTCAGGAACACCAGCACGGAGGGCACGTTCACCTGACGGGCCAGCAGCAGGTGCTCACGAGTCTGAGCCATGGGGCCGTCGGAAGCAGCGATGACCAGGATGGCGCCGTCCATCTGGGCAGCACCGGTGATCATGTTCTTGATATAGTCGGCGTGGCCCGGGCAGTCAACGTGAGCATAGTGACGGCCCTGGATCTGGGCGCCGTCCTCGCCGGTCTTGTAGTTGTGGCCCTGACGGTCGAAAGTCTGGTACTCAACGTGAGCGGTGTTGATGGTGATACCACGCTCGCGCTCTTCGGGAGCCTTATCGATGGAGGAGTAATCGGTGTACTCAGCACCGCCCTGCATGGCGAGGAACTTGGTGATCGCGGCGGTCAGGGTGGTCTTACCATGGTCGATATGACCGATGGTACCAATGTTTACGTGGGGCTTGGTACGCTCGAATTTCTGCTTAGCCATTAGAGTGATCCTCCTATGAAAAAATTTCGTTGTTTGCCGGTGTCATTTACATACACCGGTATTTTACCGTAAAACGCGGTATTTTGCAATACCTTTTTATCAGGCGCGGTTCGTGCGCTGGTTGATGATCTTCTCCTGAATGTTCTTCGGGATCTCGATATAATGCGCGGGCTCCATCGTGTACTGGCCGCGGCCCTGCGTGCGGGAACGGAGGTCGGTGGCGTAGCCGAACATCTCGGCCAGGGGAACGAACGCGTCGATCTGCTGCGCGCCGCTGCGGGCCTCGAAGCCCTGGATCTGACCGCGGCGGCTGTTGAGGTCGCCGATCACGTCGCCCATGTACTCGTCGGGGACGATGACGCAGACCTTCATGATCGGCTCGAGCAGCGTCGGGCCGGCCTTCTGGCAGGCCTCCTTGAAGGCCATGGAGCCGGCGATCTTGAACGCCATTTCGGAGGAGTCCACCTCGTGATAAGAACCGTCGTACAGGGTGACCTTGACATCCACGACCGGGTAACCGGCGAGAACACCGGACAGCATGGCGCCCTGGATACCGGCGTCGACAGCGGGGACGTACTCCTTGGGGATGGCGCCGCCCACAACGGCGTTGACGAACTCGTAGCCCTTGCCGGACTCGTTGGGCTCCACATGGATCTTGACGTGACCGTACTGGCCCTTACCGCCGCTCTGGCGGGCATACTTGGTATCCTGATCCACAGCCTTGCGGATGGTCTCCTTGTAAGCCACCTGGGGAGCGCCCACGTTGGCCTCCACCTTGTACTCCCGGAGCAGACGGTCCACAATGATCTCCAGGTGCAGCTCGCCCATGCCGGCGATGATGGTCTGGCCGGTCTCCTCGTCGGTGTAGGTCTTGAAGGTGGGGTCCTCCTCCGCCAGCTTCACCAGGGCAAGGCCCATCTTCTCCTGACCAGCCTTGGTCTTGGGCTCGATGGCCACCCGGATAACGGGCTCGGGGAACTCCATGGACTCCAGGATGATGGGGTGCTTCTCGTCGCAGAGGGTATCGCCGGTGGTGGAGTTCTTCAGGCCCACCACGGCGCAAATGTCGCCGGAGTAGACCTTCTCGATGTCCTCCCGGTGGTTGGCGTGCATCTGCAGGATGCGGCCGATGCGCTCCCTCTGCTGCTTGGTGGAGTTGAGAACGGCGGTACCGGTATTCAGAATACCGGAGTACACGCGAACGAAGGACAGACGACCGACGAACGGGTCAGTCGCGATCTTGAACGCGAGACCGGAGAACGGAGCGTTATCGTCCGCGTGACGGACATCTTCCTCACCGGTATCGGGGTTCACACCGTCGATCGCGGGGATATCCACGGGGGACGGCATGTAGTCGACGATCGCGTCCAGCAGCTTCTGAACGCCCTTGTTCTTGTAAGAGGTACCGCAGGTGACAGGAACCATCTTATTGTCGATGGTGGCCTGACGGATGGTCTTGCGGATGAGGTCCTGAGGAACGGGCTTCTCTTCGAGCGCCAGCTCCATGATCTCGTCGTTCAGGTCGGCGCAAGCGTCAACGAGCTTAGTGCGATACTCCTGAGCGAGCTCGAGCATGTCCTCGGGGATCTCCTCCACGCGCATATCCTTGCCCAGCTCATCATAATAGATGTCGGCATCCATCTCCACCAGGTCGATGATACCCTTAAAGGTATCCTCCTTGCCGATCGGGAGCTGGATGGGGACAGCGTTGCACTTCAGCCGCTCATGGATCATGTCCAGCACGTTGTAGAAATCGGCGCCCATGATGTCCATCTTGTTGACGTAGATCATGCGGGGGACCTTGTACTCGTCAGCCTGGCGCCACACGGTCTCGGACTGGGGCTCCACGCCGCCCTTGGCGCACATGACGGTGACAGAACCGTCCAGCACACGCAGAGAACGCTCCACCTCCACGGTGAAGTCCACGTGGCCCGGAGTGTCAATGATGTTGATACGCGTCTGGGGGAACTGATCCTTGGAACCCTTCCAGTAGCAGGTGGTAGCAGCGGAGGTGATGGTGATGCCACGCTCCTGCTCCTGCTCCATCCAGTCCATGGTAGCCGTACCCTCATGGGTCTCACCGATCTTGTAATTCACGCCCGTGTAGTACAGAATACGCTCGGTCGTCGTGGTCTTACCTGCATCAATATGCGCCATGATGCCGATATTTCTTGTTTTTTCCAGAGAGACTTTTCTTGCCATAATTCTCTCGTTCCTCCGTTACCAGCGGAAGTGGGCGAACGCCTTGTTGGCCTCGGCCATCTTGTGGGTATCCTCGCGCTTCTTCACAGCGGTGCCGCTGTTGTTGGCAGCGTCCATGATCTCGCCAGCCAGGCGCTCGGCCATGGTGCGCTCACCACGGGCACGGGAGTAAGCCGTCAGCCAGCGCAGACCCAGGGTCTGACGACGGGCGGGACGGACCTCCATCGGCACCTGATAGGTGGCACCGCCGACGCGGCGGGACTTGGTCTCCAGGCTGGGCATGATATTCTCCATGGCCTGGTTGAAAACATCGAGAGGCTCGTTGCCGGTCTTGTCCTTGATCATGTCGAACGCGCTGTAGACGACCTTCTGGGCGACGCCCTTCTTGCCGTCGAGCATCACGCTGTTGACGAGCTTGGTCACCAGGACGCTGTTGTACATAGGATCGGGCAGAACTTCTCTCTTGGGAACATTACCTCTTCTGGGCACTTTGCTTCCCTCCTTCTTATAATTTAGAAATCATAGGTACTCGCGAATGGGGCTCTCCCCCATCGTGTTCCGGCCTGCCAAAGAGGTGAATGACACAAAAATATATATCAAACCTTTTCGGCAAAGCTCATTTCAAGGTCGCAGCCTTACTTCTGCTTCGGGCGCTTGGCGCCGTACTTGGAACGGGACTGCATACGGCCCTGCACGCCCTGAGCGTCCAGAGTGCCGCGGATGATGTGGTAACGCACACCAGGGAGGTCCCTCACACGGCCGCCGCGGATCATGACCACAGAGTGCTCCTGCAGGGAATGACCGACGCCGGGGATGTAAGCGGTGACCTCGTAGCCGTTGGTCAGGCGGACACGGGCGATCTTACGAAGAGCGGAGTTCGGCTTCTTCGGGGTCGCAGTACGAACTGCGGTGCAAACGCCACGCTTCTGGGGAGAGGCGAGGTCGGTCTCCTTGTTCTTCAGCGTGTTCAGACCATACTGCAGAGCCGGGGAGTTGGACTTGTAAGTCGACTGCTGTCTGCCCTTGCGAACCAACTGGTTAAAAGTAGGCATTCTTGTTTCTCCTTTCCTGAAATGATGTGATATATATTTTTTACAGGATATCGGTAAAATATCCCGAAAAAACCTTAATTTCTCAGAACGGCGATCACCGCCGCACCAACGGCGATGCCCGCGCTGTGGCCAAGCTGCGCCATCGTGGCGCGATCGTCGATCTCGATGTTCTCTTCGCGTGCGAGCGCTTCGATCGGCGCAAGCACGGCTGGGTCTGCATCGCAGGCGATATACAGCTTTTCCGCGCGGTGTTCCCGCAGTGCACGCATCGTCTGCTTGATGCCCGCTACCTTGCGGCAAGTGGACAGATCCGGCGTCACGGCAGGTCCCTCCTGACGGTATGACAAATTCCGTGGGACATACCCACACAAGTTGAAATTATACCATGAGGCACACAAGCCGTCAAGCGTTTTTTATGGCTGTCTACACAAAATAATCGCTGAAACGACGGGCTTTTCCCGAATTTTTTTGTGCGTTCCGCGCCGGCGCGTCAAACTTTTGAAAAGAGGCTGTCAAGCTTTCCCTTTTTCCGCCAAAATGGCAAAAAAGAGACGCGGAATTTTCCGCGTCTCTTTTTACCTATTCAATACGTGAGGTCTTAACTCACACTTCGACGGCATTCGTGATGATGCGCGGCTCGTGCGGCTCTTCCTCGGGCTTCTCAGGCTCGGGAACGATCTCCTCAGCAAACTCGCGGTAGGCGTTCAGGCCCGCGCCGGCGGGGATGAGCTTACCGATGATGACGTTCTCCTTCAGGCCGACGAGGTGGTCGACCTTGCCCTTGATGGCGGCTTCGGTCAGAACCTTAGTCGTTTCCTGGAAGGATGCGGCGGACATCCAGCTGTCGGTCGCAAGAGAGGCCTTCGTGATACCCATGAGCAGCTGCGTGGCAATGGCTTCCTGCAGCGGCTCGCCGGTCTCGGCGTTGACCTCGCCCGCGGCATTGCGCGCGCGGATCTCCTCGTTGGCATCCTCATACTCAAGCAGATCCACCATAGAGCCGGAGAGCAGATTCGTATCGCCGGACTCCTCGACGCGCACCTTGCGCATCATCTGGCGGACGATGACCTCGATATGCTTATCGTTGATGTCAACGCCCTGCTGACGGTAAACCTTCAAAACTTCCTGAATGAGGTAGTCATGAACGGCGGACGTGCCGCGGATGCGCAGGATATCGTGCGGGGACAGCGCGCCGTCCTGCAGCTGCGTGCCCTTGGCGATGACGTCGCCGTCGTTCACGCGAAGGCCGGTGTGCGGCACCGAGTAGATGCGGTTGTCGCCGTCGTCCGCGGTGACGATGATGTTGAGCAGGCTGCCCTTGGTCGCCTCCTCGAAGCGGACCTTACCGGCGATCTCGGAAAGCGTCGCCATCTTCTTGGGACGGCGCGCCTCGAACAGTTCCTCAACACGCGGAAGACCCTGCGTGATGTCGCCGCCGGCAACGCCGCCGGTGTGGAAGGTTCGCATCGTCAGCTGCGTACCGGGCTCGCCGATGGACTGTGCCGCGATGATACCGACCGCCTCGCCGGGGCCGACGGGCTTGCTCGTGGCAAGGTTCATGCCGTAGCACTTCGCGCACACGCCGCTGTGGGCCTTGCACGTAAGCACCGTGCGGATCTCGACGGAGTGGATGTCGAACTTCTCCATGAGGTCGGCATCCTCGGGGGTCATCATGTGATCCTTGGAAATGAGCACCTCGTCCGTGCCGGGCTTGAGCACGTCGTGGACCGGGTAGCGGCCGTTGACGCGTTCGGAGAACTTTTCGATGACCTGACCGTTCTCGCTGATTTCGCTGATCATGATGCCGCGCGTTGCGCCGCAGTCGTCGGAACGGATGATGACATCCTGGCAGACGTCGACCATTCGGCGGGTCAGGTAACCGGAGTCTGCCGTACGAAGAGCCGTATCGGCAAGGCCCTTACGGGCGCCTCGGGAGGAGGTGAAGTATTCAAGGACGGACAGACCTTCGCGGAAGTTTGCCTTGACCGGGATCTCGATCGTCTTACCGGCGGTGTTGGCCATCAGGCCGCGCATACCGGTCAGCTGACGGATCTGCTTCATCGAACCACGGGCGCCGGAGTCCGCCATCATGAAGATGGGGTTGTAGCGGTCCATGTTCTTCTGCAGGGCGTCGGTGACGTCCGCGGTGGTCTTTTCCCACTCCTTGACGACGGCGCGGTAGCGCTCGTCCTCGGTCATGAAGCCCATCTTGAACTGGTCTTCAATGTCGACGACGCGCTGCTCGGTCTCGGCAATGAGGGTGTACTTTCCGGCGGAATGGTCATATCCGCAACGGAGATACTGATGGCCGCACGGGTGGAGAACTTGTAGCCCGTGGCCTTGATGTTATCGAGCACTTCGGCCGCGATGGTGAAGTTGTGCAGCTTGATCGTACGGTCGACGATCTTGCCGAGCAACTTCTTGCCGCAGACCTCGGTGATCTCGTAGTCGAAGTAGTTTTCGGTCGGCTCGCCGTTTTCATCCACGCGCTTGACAAAGCCAAGGTCCTGCGGGATGTTGCGGTTGAAGATGATGCGGCCGATGGTAACGCGCACGACCTTGCTGCCCATGGTGCCGTCCGGCAGCTGCTTGACCGTGCGGACAAGGATGGGCTGGTGGATACCGATGAGGTGGTCGTTGTAGGCGAGCATGGCCTCGTCCTCGTCGCGGTAAACGTGCAGATTCACGCTGGCCTTCTCTTCGTCAGTCAGCTCGTCGTAGCGCTTGCCGGCAAGGGCAAAGTCGACGTCCTGCGGCCAGAATTCGTCGTTGTCCATCTGGGAAACGCCGTTTTCAAAGCGCTCGAAGGTGAGGTAGTAAGAGCCGAACACCATATCCTGCGTCGGCACCGTGACAGGGCCGCCGTCCTGAGGACGCAGCAGGTTGTTGGCGGAGAGCATCAGGATACGGGCCTCGGCCTGCGCCTCGGCGGACAGGGGCACGTGAATGGCCATCTGGTCGCCGTCGAAGTCCGCGTTGAACGCGGTGCAGTTCAGCGGGTGGAGCTTGAGGGCGCGGCCTTCAACCAGCACCGGCTCGAACGCCTGAATACCGAGGCGGTGCAGCGTCGGCGCGCGGTTGAGCATGACGGGGTGATCCTTGATGACGACGTCGAGCGCGTCCCAGACCTCGGTGCGGCCCTTGTCGACCATCTTCTTGGCGGACTTGATGTTGTTGGCGGCGCCGTCCTCGACGAGCTTCTTCATGATGAAAGGGCGGAACAGCTCGAGCGCCATTTCCTTCGGCACGCCGCACTGGTAGATCTTCAGCTCCGGGCCGACGCAGATAACGCTACGGCCGGAGTAGTCGACACGCTTGCCGAGCAGGTTCTGACGGAAACGGCCCTGCTTACCCTTGAGCATGTCGGAAAGGGACTTGAGTGCGCGGTTGTTCGCACCGGTGACGGCGCGGCCGCGGCGGCCGTTGTCGATCAGCGCGTCGACCGCTCCTGCAGCATGCGCTTCTCGTTGCGCACGATGATGTCGGGCGCGTTGAGCTGAATGAGGCGCTTAAGCGGTTATTGCGGTTGATGACGCGGCGATAGAGGTCGTTTAAGTCGGAGGTCGCGAAGCGGCCGCCGTCGAGCTGGACCATCGGGCGAATTTCGGGCGGGATGACGGGCAGCACGTCGATGATCATCCACTCGGGCTTGTTGCCGCAGATGCGGAACGCGTCCACGACCTCAAGGCGCTTGACGATACGGGCCTTCTTCTGGCCGCTCGCGCTCTTGAGTTCGGCGTGGAGCTGCTCGGACAGGGATTCGAGGTCGATCTGCTGGAGGAGCTTCTTGACGGCCTCGGCGCCCATACCGGCGTCGAAATCGTCCTCATACTTCTCGCGCATATCGCGGTATTCTTTCTCCGAGAGGATCTGGTTGCGCATCAGCGGGGTCTCGCCGGGATCGGTGACGATATAAGCGGCGAAATACAGCACCTTTTCAAGGATGCGGGGGCTGATGTCGAGCAGCAGGCCCATGCGGGAGGGAATGCCCTTGAAGTACCAGATGTGGGAAACGGGCGTGGCGAGCTCGATGTGGCCCATGCGCTCGCGGCGCACCTTGGCGCGGGTGACTTCCACGCCGCAGCGGTCGCAGATCTTGCCCTTGTAGCGGATCTTCTTATACTTGCCGCAGTGGCACTCCCAGTCCTTCGTGGGCCCGAAGATCCGCTCGCAGAACAAGCCGTCCCTCTCGGGCTTGAGGGTGCGGTAGTTGATGGTCTCGGGCTTTTTGACCTCGCCGTAAGACCACTCACGGATCATTTCCGGAGAAGCGATTCCGATCTTGATCGCGTCAAACGTTGCGTAACTCATTTTCTATATGCTCCTCCTTTTCTCAGTCTTCCTGATCGTCGCCGGCAAAGTCGGCGTTGACTTCATCATCAGCGACATATTCAAAGCCTGCGTCCTCGAGCTCGGCTTCATCGGCGAAGGGGTTGCTGCGGTGGCGCTCATCCTCGGCGTCCATGCGGGCGAGGTTGAAGGTATCCATCGCGTCCTCGTCTTCCTTGAGCTCGATCTGGTTGCCGTCGCGGTCGAGGACCTGAACGTCGAGGCAGAGGGCCTGGAGCTCCTTGACAAGAACCTTGAACGATTCCGGCACGCCGGGCTTGGGGACGTTGTGACCCTTGACGATGGCCTCGTAGGTGCGCACACGGCCGGTCACGTCGTCGGACTTGACCGTGAGGATCTCCTGCAGGGTGTGGCCGCGCCATAGGCCTCCAGCGCCCAGACTTCCATCTCGCCGAAGCGCTGGCCGCCGAACTGCGCCTTGCCGCCCAGAGGCTGCTGCGTGACAAGGGAGTAGGGGCCGGTGGAACGGGCGTGGATCTTATCATCAACCAGATGGTGGAGCTTCAGGAAGTACACGTAACCCACGGTGACCTTGTTGTCGAAGGGCTCGCCGGTGCGGCCATCGTACAGCACGCTCTTGCCCTCGGGGTCCAGACCGCCTTGATGAGCTCGCCCTGGATATCCTCATAGGTCGCGCCGTCGAAGATCGGGGTCGCCACCTTGTAGCCGAGCGCCTGGGCCGCGTAGCCCAGATGGACCTCGAGCACCTGACCGATGTTCATACGGGAGGGCACGCCCAGGGGGTTCAGCACGATATCAAGGGGGGTGCCGTCGGGCATGAAGGGCATATCTTCCTCGGGCAGCACGCGGGAAACGACGCCCTTGTTGCCGTGGCGGCCTGCCATCTTATCGCCCACCTGGATCTTGCGGCGCTGCGCGATATAGACGCGCACCACCTGGTTCACGCCGGGGCCGAGCTCATCGCCGTTCTCACGGGAGAACACCTTGGCATCCACCATGATGCCGCTTTCGCCGTGAGGCACCTTCAAAGAGGTATCCCGGACCTCCCGCGCCTTCTCGCCGAAGATAGCCCGCAGCAGGCGCTCCTCCGCGGTGAGATCCGTCTCGCCCTTGGGGGTGACCTTACCCACGAGAATGTCGCCGGCGTGGACCTCCGCGCCCACGCGGATGATGCCGTTCTCGTCCAGGTCCTTGAGGGCATCTTCGCCCACGTTGGGAATGTCGCGGGTGATCTCCTCGGGCCCCAGCTTGGTATCGCGTGAATCAAGCTCGTACTCCTCGATGTGGATGGAGGTGTAGAGGTCCTCGCGCACAAGGCGCTCGTTCAGAAGGACGGCGTCCTCGTAGTTGTAGCCCTCCCAGGTCATGAAGCCCACCAGAATGTTCTGGCCCAGGGCGATCTCGCCCTGATCGGTCGCAGGGCCGTCGGCAAGCACCGTGGGATCCTCCCACTCGCCCTTTTCATTCAGGCGCTTGCCGTGAACCCGCTCGCCCACATCCACGATGGGATGCTGGTTGATGCAGGTGGTGTGGTTGGAGCGGAGGAACTTCGTGAGCTTATAGTCCTTCGTCTCACCGTTGTCGTAGGCGACAGTGATGGCGCGCGCGTCCATCTTTGTGACCATGCCGTCGCCCTCGGCGAGGATGACGATCTCGGAGTCGATGCAGATCTTGTGCTCCATGCCGGTGCCCACGATCGGCGCCCGGAGCAGAGGCACGGCCTGCGCTGCATGTTGGCGCCCATCAGCGCACGGTTGGCGTCGTCGTTGGGCAGGAAGGGGATCATCGCGGTGGCGATGGAGACCATCATACGCGGGGAGATATCGATATAGTCGACGCGGTCGCGGTCGACCTCGACGATCTCGTCGCGGTGGCGGCAGGTGATACGCTGGTTGACGAGACAGCCGTTTTCATCGACAGGCTCGGCAGCCTGACCGACGATGTACTGGTCCTCGACGTCTGCGGTCATGTATTCGATCTCGTCGGTCACGCGGCAGGTCTCGTGGTCGACCATGCGGAAGGGCGCCTCGATAAAGCCGTACTCATTGATGCGGGCGTAGGTGGCGAGATAAGAGATCAGGCCGATGTTCGGACCTTCGGGCGTCTCAATGGGGCACATGCGGCCGTAATGGGAGTAGTGAACGTCACGGCACTTCCATGTTGGCGCGCTCGCGGGAAAGGCCGCCGGGGCCCAGGGCGGACAGACGGCGCTTGTGCGTCAGCTCCGCGAGGGGGTTGGTCTGATCCATGAACTGGCTCAGGAGGGCTCGATCCGAAGAACTCCTTGATGGCGGCGGTGACAGGCCGGATGTTGATCAGGCTCTGGGGGGTAACCATATCCAGATCCTGAATCGTCATGCGCTCCCGAATGACGCGCTCCATGCGGGAAAACCGATGCGGAACTGTTCTGCAGCAGCTCGCCCACGCAGCGCAGGCGGCGGTTGCCCAGATGGTCGATATCGTCCTTATAGACGATGCCGTGCGCCAGCGCGTTCATGTAGTTGATGGAGGCGAGGATATCGTCGACGAGAATGTGCTTGGGGACGAGGCGGTCGGCGTTGTCGCGAATGGCTTCCTTGAGCTCCTCGCCGCTGTACTGCTCGAGCAGCTCCTTGAGCACGCTCTCGCGCACGCGCTCTTTGATGCCGCACTCGGCCACGGGGTCAAAGTCGACAAAGCGGTCAAGATCGACCATGTGGTTGGAGAACACGCGCATCGTACGGCCATCGACCTCGATGGTCACATCGTTGACGCCGATGGCATCCATCTCGCGCGCTTCCTCGTCGGTGACGATGTGGCCTGCGTCGAAGAGGATCTCGCCCGTGCGCGGGTCGGCGACGGGGAAGGAAAGCTTCTGCCCGCGGATGCGCGCCCACAGGGAGAGCTTCTTGTTGTACTTGTAGCGGCCCACCACGGACAGGTCGTAGCGCCGGGGGTCGAAGAAGAGGTTGTTCATCAGGGTCTCGCGGCTTCCACCGTGGGGGGCTCGCCCGGACGGAGCTTGCGGTAGATCTCCAGCATCGCCTCTCATAGGTCTTGCAGGCGTCTTTTTCGAGCGTGACGGCCACGCGGTCGTCATCGCCGAACAGCTCGAGGATCTCGGCGTCGGTCTTGAAGCCGATGGCCCGCATCAGCTCGGTGATGGGGAGCTTGCGATTTTTGTCGATCCGGACCCAGAACATCTCGTTGGCGTCCGTCTCATACTCGAGCCATGCGCCGCGGTAGGGGATGACCGTGGAGGTCAGGAACGGGAGGTCGGTCTTGAGGTCGATCTCCTTGCCGCTGGCTGACCACCACGCGCTCGGCGCCGTTGATTTTTGCAATATATTTGTCGCGTGTGGTATGATGCTTGCGTGATTTTGCCGCCGCTCTGCGCGCAGACGGATGAAAGGAGTTTTCCCATGAAGCCCATCGCCATTGACGATTTCTGCGCCGTCCGCTCACTTTTTTTGCCGCGGAATTCTCTCGTGACATTTTCTCGCCCCCCCGCTTTATTTTAGGGGACAGAAAAAGCGCCTGCGGTTTCACCGTGTTTTTTCAGGCGATTTTGCCGCGGATTGCAAAAAAAGAAAAAATGATGCTTACGTGATTTTCCCGCCTGCGCGCAGACGGATGAAAGGAGTTTTCCCATGAAATCGCCGTTGACGATTTCTGCGCCGTCCGCTCGCGAACGTCACATTCTCCCCCCGCGGGGACAAGCGCCTGACCGGCGGCGAAAAAAAAAAAATTCCTCGTTCTGCTACTTGGATGAAAACACGGTTCTTTTCGCGGGCGACGGTTCTTTTTTTCGTGAGGGGGAAAAGGAACCATCGCTCACGAGCCGCTTCTACAAGATCGCGCTCGACGGCGGCGAGGCCGATCTTGCCTACACGTTTCCCATCCCCGTCTCGCAGGTCTTCCCTCTCAAAAACGGCGACCTGCTTGTCGTCGGCTCGACCTTTCCCGGCTTTGAGGACCTCTATAAAGGCGACAGGAAGCTCGTGAAAGCCTACTTTGACGACAAGAAGGAAAACGAGGATTACGAGGTCGTCACGCAGCTTCCGTGGTGGTGGAACGGCGGGACGTACACGCGCGGCGCGTACGAGAGCCTTTTCTACTACGATGCGAAGAAAAAGTCCCTCACCCGCCTGACGGATGCGGGCTTCAACGTCTCCGATGTTCAGCTCGCGGAGGGTCAGAAGACCGTCTATTTCAGTCTTCTCGACGTCTCCGTCCCCCGCCCCGCGCACTTCGGCGGTCAGGACCTTTACCGCATCGACCTTGCCTCGCGCCGTCAGGAGCTCGTCGTCAAGAGTCGCCCCGACTTCGTCATCGCGACATACGCGCTCGGCAAGTCCTTCCTGCTCGTCATGGCCGCGGACGGCAAGTTCGGCATGAACACGGACTGCGACTTTTACAAGCTCGACTATGCAACGCTCGCCGTCACACCCTACGCCGTCTACGGCGAGGCCATCGGCTCCTCCGTCGGCAGCGACGTCCGCCACGGCGGCGGTCGCGAATTCAAGATGGACGGCGACGTGCTGTACTTCATCTCGACGCGCTTCGACGGCGCGGGGCTCTACAAGCTCGAAGACGGCGCCGTCTCCCCCGTCCTCGTGCGCGACGGCAGCGTCGACTGCTTTGACCGCAAAAACGGCAAAATGCTCCTCTGCGCGCTCTGGGATATGAAGCCGCAGGAGCTCTACGACGAGACGGGCCGCCGCGTCACGCACTTCAACGACGCAATGCTGCGCGGCAAATACGTTGCCCAGCCTGACCCCCTCAACCTCACCGCGGGCGACCACGAGGTGCACGGCTTTATCCTAAAGCCGATGGACTTCGAAGCGGGCAAAAAGTACCCCGTCATCTTCGATATTCACGGCGGTCCCAAGACCGTCTACGGTCCCGTGTTCTATCACGAGATGCAGTACTGGGCGAGCCGTGGCTATTTCGTCATCTTCTGCAATCCCACCGGCTCCGACGGCCGCGGCGCGTTCATGGATATCCGCGGCAAGTACGGCACGGTCGACTTCGATGATCTGATGGCGTTCTGCGACGCGGCGCTCGCAAAGTATCCCGAGATGGACGCAGATAACCTCTTCGAGACCGGCGGCTCCTACGGCGGCTTTATGACCAACTGGATCATCGGCCACACCGACCGCTTCCGCGCCTGCGTCAGCCAGCGCTCGATCTCGAACTGGACGAGCTTCTACGGCGTGTCCGACATCGGCCCCGACTTCTCCGAAGACCAGTGCGGCTCGACCATCTGGCCGGATGTCGAAAAATTCTGGTGGCACAGCCCCATGAAGTACGCCGACAAGGTCAAAACGCCGACGCTCTTCCTCCACTCGCTCGAGGACTACCGCTGCCCCGTCGATCAGGGCTATCAGATGTACTCTGCGCTGATCGCGCACGGCGTCGAGAGCCGCCTTGTGCTCTTCCGCGGCGAGAACCACGAGCTCTCCCGCAGCGGCAAGCCCAAGCACCGCCTCCGCCGCCTGAACGAGATCACCGGCTGGTTCGAGCAGCACAAGGGCTAAAATGGAAATTCGCAAAACCACCTTGCAGGACGTCGACACGGTGCTGGACGTCTTCGCCGCCGCAAAGCGCTACATGCGCGCAAACGGCAATGCCTCGCAATGGGGCGACGAGTACCCAGACCGCAGCATCGTCACCTATGATATCGCATGCGGCAGCAGCTATGTGATGCTTGAAAATGGCGAGATCGTCGGCACATTCGCCCTCTTTCTCGGCGAGGACGAGAGCTACCGCGTCATCGAAGACGGCGCGTGGCATCTCGATCAACCCTACGGCACGATCCACCGTCTCGCCCCCAACGGGAAAGCGCGTGGCGTGTCGAAGGCCTGCTTTGACTTCTGCACCGCGCAGATCGGCTATCTGCGCGCCGACACGCACGCGGATAACCGCCCGATGCAGCGGCTTTTGGAAGCGTATGGCTTCCGGCGCTGCGGCGTCATTCACGGTGCCTTCGACGGCGGAGAGCGCATCGCGTACGACTGCATCGCGCACATCTGAGCCCGTTTCCGCCGAAAGTCATCATGTAAGAGAGGTCTGTCATGGAACGCAGAATTGTCGACGGCGAGATCACGCTCGTCCCGTATTATCCCAACTACAAAGCGTCGCTTCCGTGGTATCAGGATGCGGATGTGTGCAAGCAGGTCGACAACCGCAACAGTGTGTACGACCTGAAGCTGCTCAAGGCGATGTACCGCTATCTCAACGCGCGCGGCAGTCTTTTTTACATCAAGTACCGTGGCCGCCTGTGCGGCGACGTCTGCCTGCATCCGGACGGCGAGATCAACATCGTCGTGGCGAAGAGCTTCCAGAACAAGCACATCGGCAGGCGCGTCATCGGCGAAATTCAAAAGCTCGCGAGGGAACAGCACATCCCCAAACTGCACGCGGAGATCTACTCGTTCAATGCGCAGTCGCAGTGGATGTTTGAGCGCGCCGGATTCCACAAGGCCGGCGACGAGCTGTACGAAATGGAATTATAACTTTCAAATAGAAAAAGCGCCCGCTCGGTGAGCGGGCGCTTTTTTCATTCTTCAGAACTCCGGGCCGTCATAGTGGTAGTAGTCGTTGCCGCCGATGAAACGATCGTCGCGCGAGAGCTTTTTGATCATGCGGTACGCCGCGGCGAAGAGCAGCACAACGAACGCAACGAAGATCCATGCATAGCCGTCGTACTCATACGTTGCGATGAAATCGTACGTGCCGTGCAGCAGCACCGGCACGAGCACGGCAAGGCGGCGGCAGCGGCGGCTGCGGTACTCGTCGCCAAAGTTGTCGTAGCGCTTGGCAAGGCCGTAGAAAGCGCCCATGAACACACCGAAGCACGCGTGCCCCGGCACGGCCGTGACCGCGCGGACAGCCGCCGTGCCGAGACCGTACATCAGCACATAGCTGATATTCTCCCACAGGGCAAAGCCGAGCGCGACGAACACGGCGTAGACCACGCCGTCGAACTGGCAGTTGAATTCGCTTGAATACCACGTGCGCTTCTTGAGCAGCAGGTACTTAAAGCCCTCTTCCGACAGCGCGACCACAACGAAGTAAAGCAGTACGTTGTACGCGGTCGAGTTCCGCGGCAGAAGAATGCCGAGGATCGCCTCGCCGATCTGCTCGGTAACGATGGCAGCAAATGTCGATAGAATGCCGAAAATCACGAGCGAGAGCAGCAGCCCCGGTGACTCTTTGTCGAGCCGGTCCTCCTTGTAGACAAAGCGCAGCAGGACAATGGCCGGAATGACTGCCGCAGCGATCAATATCGGGTTTACATAAAAGAGAAACATGACAGCTTTCCTCTCTTTTTTCTGATGATATCACAGCATATCAGCCGCGAGAATATTTGTCAACGCGGTGTTTTTTCTTTTTCCCACTTGACCGGAAGGAAAAGCGCGCGTATGATAAATGCATTCACTTTATTCATATAAAGGAGGGCGAATCATGGAACGTCGAACGCCGTGGCTCGGCTATCTCTGCGTGATCCTGAGCGCCGTCATCTTCGGCTGTATGCCGCTGGGCGCGAATTTTCTCTACGCGCAGGGCGTGACGCCGATGTCGCTGGTGTTTCTGCGCAATCTTCTCTCGCTCCCGGTCCTCGCGCTGCTGTGCCAAAAGCAGGGCGGGCTGCGCATCAGCCGCGGCGCGCTGCTCGAGACCAGCCTGACCGGCTTTTTCGGCTGCTGTATCACGCCGATCCTGCTGTTCAGCTCGTATCGCTATCTTGCCTCCGGCATGGCGACGGTATTCCACTTCGCCTATCCCGTCATCGTGGTGCTCGGCGGCCTGGTGCTGCGCGAACGGGTGCAGAAAAAAGCGCTTTTCTGCGCGGTCCTGTGCTCCCTCGGCATTCTGCTTCTCATCGACCCAAGCGGTGCAGTCGATCCGCTCGGTGTCGCGCTGGCGCTGACGTCCGGCGTGACCTACGCCGTCTACATTCTGCTTTTAGCGCATTTCCGCCACCGCGAGGTCATGGGCTTTCGTATGACCTTCTACATGGCGCTCATCAGTGCGGTCTGCATGTTCTTTCTCTGTCTCTTCTCGCACCAGCTCTGTCTGCCGCAGACCCTCGCCGGATGGCTCGCGGCGCTCGCCTTTTCGCTGATGATCTGCATCGGCGCGGTCATGCTCTTCCAGAAGGGCACGTTCCTCATCGGCGCACAGCGCGCAGCGATTTTGAGTACGTTTGAGCCGATCACGAGCATTTTTGTCGGCATTCTCTTCTTAAATGAAACGCTCACGCCGCGCATCCTGCTCGGCTCGGCCATCACGCTGGTCGCGGGCGTGTTCATCACCCTGGGCGGCAAAAAGGACGAAGACAAAGAAGAGGCGGCCAAGGACTGATTCCCTTATTCCGCCTCGCTGCCGCCGCTTTTTTCGCACGCGCGCAGAGCGACGATCATCGCAAGGCTGTCGCCCAGCTGCGTAAAGATGGCGGCGAGCAGCGCGACCTCTTCATCGCTCTTTCCCTGCGCCATGGCCGCCGCGGCGGCGCTGACGGCGGCGGGCAGCGCGTCCTGACAGGACATCGTATCACCTCAGGTCAGTTTATGCACCGGGCGCAAAAATAACCGGCGCATTTCTGCTTCGTTTCATCACCACAAGGAGGTTTCCCGTTCCCATGCACAGCAAATCACCCGCAGTTGCGGCACTGAAGGCCGCGTTTCCGCACACCATCCCGATCTTCGCAGGCTTTTTATTTCTCGGCATGACCTATGGCGTCTATATGCGCACGTCGGGCTTTAGCTTCTGGTATCCGATGATCATGAGCGTCGTCATCTTCGGCGGCAGCCTTGAATTTGTCGCGACGAGCATGCTGCTCGCGCCGTTTGCGCCGGTGCAGGTCTTCCTGACGGCGGTGATGATCCAGGCGCGCCACCTGTTTTACGGTATTTCGATGCTCGACAGGTACAAGGGCACGGGCTGGAAAAAGCCCTACCTCATCTACGCGATGTGCGACGAGACGTTCAGCGTCAACTATACGGCGGAGATCCCCGAGGGCGTGGACCGCGGCTGGTTCTACTTCTTCGTCTCGCTGCTCGATGAATTTTACTGGTTCCTGGGCGCGACGCTCGGCGGCATCCTCGGCGGGCTTCTGCGCTTCAATACCGAGGGGCTCGACTTTGTGATGACGGCGATGTTTGTGGTCATCTTCATGGACCAGTGGCTCAAAGAAAAGCACCATTTCAGCGCGTGGATCGGTCTTATCGCAAGTGTTGCGTGTCTGCTCATTTTCGGTGCGGACAACTTCCTCATTCCCACGATGATCTGCATCCTCGTCGCGCTGACCGCGCTGAGAAAGCCCGTCGAAGCCAAGACGCAGGAGGCGATAAAATGACGATCTTACAACAGACCATCACCATCATCCTCTGCGCGCTCGGCACGATGCTCACGCGCTTCCTGCCGTTTCTGGTCTTCAACCCGAAAAAGCCGACGCCCAAGTACATCCAATACCTCGGCTCAGCACTGCCGGGCGCGATCTTCGGCATGCTCGTCGTCTACTGCCTGCGCAATGTTGATGTGCTGCACTTTGCCTACGGCCTGCCCGAGCTCATCGCCATCGCCGTGACGATCGGCCTGCACCTGTGGAAGAAACAAATGCTGCTCTCCATCGCGGGCGGCACGGTGTGCTACATGCTGCTGGTGCAGTTCGTGTTCTGATTTTGATTTCAACAGAAAGGAAGATGTTCCCATGCGCGTGCTTGACCTGACCCACACCATCGCTGAAAATATGCCGGTCTATCCCGGCACGGAGACACCCATTTTCGCCGGCGCGAACACCTATGAAAAGGACGGCTTCAAGGAGACGAAGCTGACCATGTACACCCACACGGGCACACACATGGACCCGCCCGCGCATCTGTTCGCCGGCCGCACGACGCTCGACGCGTTCCCCGCCTCGCAGTTCATCGGCAAGGCGCTCGTTATCGAGTGCAGCGACTTGAACGAGGGCAAGGCCATCACGCTCGAGCGCATCCTGCAATACGGCAAAGACGCGGAAAATGCCGATTTTCTGCTCTTCCACCTCGGCTGGGACAAGCGCTGGGGGACGGATGCCTACTTTGGCGACTATCCCTGCCTTGATGATGCGGCGATGGATTACATCATCGCGGGCGACTACAAGGGCATCGGCTTCGACGTCATCGGCCTCGACCCCATCGCAGACGAAAACCTGACACGCCACAAAAAGCTCTTCCAAAATAAGGACATCGTCAACATCGAAAACCTCAAGGACCTCGACAAATGCGGCAAGGGGTTGTTTTCGTTCAGCTGCTTCCCGCTCAAGCTCGAAAACTGCGATGGTTCGCCCATCCGCGCCGTGGCATGGTTCGAGGACTGATCCGTTACGCTTTGATGCAGCAAATTGAACGTTCAGGAGGAATACCATGGCAGAGAAGCAGGCCTTGACCGCACTTTTTGAAAAATATATCCGGAAACTGAGGATCACACCCACGTGGGATATCCGCCTTGAATTTGTGGAAGACCCCGCGTGGCCGAAAACCGGCGATATCAAGATCGATTGCGCCGACAGGAAAGCAATCATTCTTCTGAATATTGCGAATCCCAAGCGGGAGGAAAACTTTGAAGAGATCATCGTTCATGAGCTGATGCACATCAAAATGTATCCGCTCGATCAGGTGACCGAATCGCTGATCGTGAATTGCTTTGAAGAAGGCTCGGCAGCAAACAAGTTTGCCTATGAACAGTTTTTTACGACGCTTGAGCAGACCGTGGAAGAGCTTGCCAAATGCTTCTTGCTGGAATTTGGCGAAAACAAAGAGCTCTCCTACGGAAGATGCCGTCAGGAAATGTCCTTCAACGATCTATATGACGGTCTGAAGAACATCGACTGACAACAAATTTCTCCGTCTCATTATGGACAACAATTGCCCCTCCGTATTTTGAATACGGAGGGGGCAACTTTATGGTTCTTTTTATCGCTCAATGAGTTTCTGGCCGCTGCCGTAAAGATAGTCGTAGTTTTCGCGCATGATGTTCTTGATAAGCGGAATGCACAGCACCGCGTCGGCTGACATCCACGCAAACGGGTCAGCCACACACAGGCCGTAGACCGCCGCCTGCGGCGCCTGCGCGCTGACCACGCCGCCCGCGAGCGCGGCGGGCAGCAGCAGACAGACGGCAACGCGAGCGACAAGCTCCGCCGCTCCCGCGCCCAACACGAACTGCGGCTTGCCGATGCCCTGCACACAGTTTCGCGCGACAAAGATAAACCCGAGGAATGCGTAGAGCGACAGGTCGACATAGAGGTAGGTATTGCCGTAGCGAATCGTCTCCGCCGTCACCTTGTCAGCACTGAGGAAGATGTGAAGATATGTGCCGTTGATCGTCAGCAGGAGGCCAATCAGAATGGAGCACGCCGCCATGATGAGCATGATGATAATCGACTGGATTGTGCCCTTCTTGATGCGCTTCGTGTCACCCGCGCCGAGGTTCTGCGCCGTGAAGCTCGTCATCGCGGAGCCGAGACCATTGAGCGGCGTCATCAGCAGGTTATTGATCTTGTTTGCCGCACCGAAACCGTTCTGCGCCGCATTGGAGACCATCGCTCCACCCAGCATGTCAAACTGGACGACGATACTCTGCACCACAATGATGCCGATCGCCAGCACGGAAAATTGAAGACCGAGCGGGATGCCCTGGATCAGATGGCGCGTCACATCATGGCGCGTGATCTGCCAGTCCTCCTGACGCAGGCGCAGCTCGGGATATTTGGAGAAAGCATAGGCAAAGCAGCCCAGCGTGCTGACGAGCTGCGCGCTCACCGTGGCGATGGCCGCACCGGCGACACCCCAGCGGAACACAATGATAAACAGCAGGTCGAGTCCCACGTTCAGTACCGTGGAGAACAGCAGGAACGCCAGCGGCGTCACACTGTCACCCATGCTGCGCAGGAACGAGCAGATGAAGTTATAGAACAGCAAAAATGCGCGCGGTAGACCTCGCCGTTGTCCGGCGTCACATTGATCCACGCGAGCATCGGATCGAGCACGAAGCAGCGCAAGCACCGTCAGGATGACAGCGCGGCGGATAAAACGATCTGCCGCAGTCGTCAGCGAGCGGCGCACGCCAGCAGGATTTGGCGCCGATTTTTGAGAGTGACCACGCAAAACCCGAGCTGACGCCGCATTTACATCATAAGTAAAAACGAACCGCGGAATGGCGATGGACTTTCTCCCCGCAGTATGAATATAAAAGAAGCCACTCTCTTGGTGGCTTCTCCCCATGATTGGCGCTACCTATCTTTCCGCAGGCCGTCTCCAGCCAAGTATTGTCGGCAGAAGCGAAGCTTAACTTCCGTGTTCGGGATGGGAACGGGTGGACCCTCGCCCTAATCAGCACCAACTGCTGTATTGCAACTGCATCTCTACAGTAACAAACCTTTATCCGATTGTCAAGTCGTGCCGAGTGGCACGTTCAAGCGTTTTGCACAGCAAAACCTTGCCGCAGGGCGAATTCATTTCGCCCGAGGATTTTTTGTCCTCAGGGTTCCCGAAAAAGCATTGCTTTTTTGGGATGGTGACCCGTACCGGATTCGAACCGATGTTAACGGCGTGAGAGGCCGCTGTCTTAACCACTTGACCAACGGGCCATGCCTTGCGTCGTAGGGTCCCCACTGGATGGTGCTCCCATCCAGTGGGATGGTACACCTTCAGGGACTCGAACCCTGGACACCCTGATTAAGAGTCAGGTGCTCTACCAGCTGAGCTAAAGGTGCATGTTCTTTCGCTCATTGCGCTTATCTTTCTGTCTGCTCCTCCTGCTCGCACTACGTACTCAATCGCAGGCTAAGTGCCGCTCCGCGGTTGCCCGCGATACAACGCCTGCGGGCGTTAGTACCAGCTGAGTGAAAGGTGCATGTCTTCAAATCGAACCTTCAAAACCGAACAATGTAACTTCAAAGCTCCTCTCAAGGCCTTTGCCTGCTTCATTCGTAGGTCAAGCCCTCGGACTATTAGTACGCGTCAGCTCCATACATTACTGCACTTCCACCTCGCGCCTATCAACCAGATCGTCTCTCTGGGTCCTTACTCCTTAAATGATGAGATCTCATCCTAGGGGAGTTTCACGCTTAGATGCTTTCAGCGTTTATCTCGTCCGTACATAGCTACCCAGCTATGCCCTTGGCAGGACAACTGGTGCAGAGGTACGTCCATCCCGGTCCTCTCGTACTAAGGACAGCTCCCTTCAAATCTCTTACGCCCGCAACAGATAGGGACCGAACTGTCTCACGACGTTCTGAACCCAGCTCGCGTGCCGCTTTAATTGGCGAACAGCCAAACCCTTGGGACCGAATTCAGCCCCAGGATGCGACGAGCCGACATCGAGGTGCCAAACCTCCCCGTCGCTGTGGACGCTTGGGGAGATCAGCCTGTTATCCCCAGGGTAGCTTTTATCCGTTGAGCGATGGCATTTCCACTCACATACCACCGGATCACTAACTCCAACTTTCGTTACTGCTCCACCCGTCGGTGTCGCAGTTAGGCTCGTTTCTGCGTTTACACTCACTGCACGATTTCCGTCCGTGCTGAACGAACCTTTGAGCGCCTCCGTTACTCTTTTGGGAGGCGACCGCCCCAGTCAAACTGCCCGCCTAACAGTGTCCCCCGACCGGATTCACGGCCGCAGGTTAGAAACCCAGCAGTACAAGAGTGGTATCCCAACAGCGACTCCATACAAGCTGACGCCTGTATTTCTCAGTCTCCCACCTATCCTGTACATGTACTACCGAATTTCAGTATTAAGCTGCAGTAAAGCTCCATGGGGTCTTTCCGTCTAGTTGCGGGTAACTGGCATCTTCACCAGTACTACAATTTCGCCGGGCGGGCTGTTGAGACAGTGCCCAAATCATTACGCCATTCGTGCGGGTCAGAACTTACCTGACAAGGAATTTCGCTACCTTAGGACCGTTATAGTTACGGCCGCCGTTTACCGGGGCTTAAATTCAATGCTTCGTTGCCTGACATCTCCTCTTAACCTTCCGGCACCGGGCAGGCGTCAGCCCGTATACGTCGTATCTCTACTTCGCACAGACCTGTGTTTTTGGTAAACAGTTGCTTGGGCCATTTCTCTGCGACCCCCGTAGAAACTCCCCTTCTTCCGAAGTTACGGGGTCAATTTGCCGAGTTCCTTAACACCCTTCTCCCGTTGGCCTTAGGATTCTCTCCTCATCTACCTGTGTCGGTTTGCGGTACGGGCACCTTAGCATACCTCAGAGCTTTTCTCGCCTCCAGGCATCGCGGACTTCGCTACTCTAATTTCGCTCCCTTTCGCCCGGGTCAACCAACGCCCGGGTTCCGCTATCCTGAAGTGTCCCTCTGTTTAAGTTTCGGTGGTCACGGAATTTCAACCGTGTGTGCATCGCCTACGCCTCTCGGCCTGAGCTTAGCTCCCGACTTACCTTGGGCGGACGAACCTTCCCCAAGAAACCTTAGATTTTCGGCCATTATGATTCCCACATAATTCTCGCTACTCATTCCGGCATTCTCACTCCAGTACAGTCCACCAGTGCTTCCGCTCTGACTTCACCCCATACTCGACGCTCCCCTACCCCTGTACCTACGACAAGCCCAAGCTTCGGTTTCATGCTTAGCCCCGTTATATTTTCCGCGCAGAGTCACTCGACCAGTGAGCTATTACGCACTCTTTTAATGAGTGGCTGCTTCTAAGCCAACATCCTGGTTGTTTTCGCAATTCCACATCGTTTTCCACTTAGCATGAATTTGGGACCTTAGCTGTGGGTCTGGGCTGTTTCCCTTTTGACAACGAAACTTATCTCACGCTGTCTGACTGCTATGCATCAATTATCCGGCATTCAGAGTTTGATAGGTCTTGGTAACCTTATCGGCCCCGCCACCATTCAGTGCTTTACCTCCGGTAATCTAACATAACGCTAGCCCTAAAGCTATTTCGGGGAGAACCAGCTATCTCCGAGTTCGATTGGAATTTCTCCGCTATCCACAAGTCATCCGCCACCATTGCAACGGGGGTCGGTTCGGCCCTCCATGAGATTTTACTCTCACTTCAGCCTGCTCATGGATAGGTCACCCGGTTTCGGGTCTATGGCAACGAACTTAAACGCCCTATTCAGACTCGCTCTCGCTTCGCCTCCGGTACTCAATACCTTAAGCTTGCTCGTTACTATAACTCGCCGGACCGTTCTACAAAAAGTACGTCATCACGCCTTAACGCGCTTTGACTGCTTGTAAGCACAAGGTTTCAGGTTCTCTTTCACTCCCCTCCCGGGGTCCTTTTCACCTTTCCCTCACGGTACTGCTCCTCTATCGGTCATCAGGTAGTATTTAGGCTTGGATGGTGGTCCACCCGGTTTCCCACGGGGTTTCACGTGTCCCGCGGTACTCTGGATCCAGACTGCCAGTCTTCATTTTCAGATACAGGGCTCTCACCTTCTATGGCCGGCTTTCCCACGCCGTTCTCTTAATTCCTTCTGGTCATGATGTCTGTCCGCAACCCCGGAGAATTGCGTCCCTCGGTTTGGCCTCCTCCGCGTTCGCTCGCCACTACTAGCGGAATCTCGGTTGATGTCTTTTCCTGGCCCTACTTAGATGTTTCAGTTCAGGCCGTTCCCTTCGTACGCCTATTTGATTCAACGCACGATGCTCAAGTATTGCTTGAGCGGGTTCCCCCATTCGGAAATCCACGGATATAACGGATATTTGCTCCTCCCCGTGGCTTATCGCAGCTTGTCACGTCCTTCGTCGGCTCCTGATGCCAAGGCATTCCCCTTGCGCTCTTTTTCAGCTTGACCTATCGAATCATTTGCTGATCCTCAAAGTTGAATTATGCAGGCAATTTAACAGGATTTTCGAAATTGTAATTGTTACCCATCTATACGATGTTCCACAATTAAAACTAAAAATACGTTCTTCTGTTCTTTCAAACAAAAGACCTCTCTGTTGCCTTGCTTATCACTTCTTCATTACATTGTTCAGTTTTCAAGGTTCGATCTTCCAACTGCTTTTGCAGCCAGATTTCGAAGATCTGTCTTATGCCAGGTCTTCAAATCCAACGACAACGAAGATGATTATACCCTTCAATGTCATCGGTTGGTGGGCCCGAGTGGGCTCGAACCACCGACCTTACGATTATCAGTCGTACGCTCTAGCCAGCTGAGCTACGGGCCCGTTCGTCGACACAAGCTCCATATCCCTCGCCGCACTGCATGCAGTACGTCTCGCTCATTTCGCTGCGTCTCCTCTTCCTCGCAGACCCGCTTCGCTGGGCTCTGCTCGGATTTTGGACGATTGGCTATTATATTGTTTTTTCGCTCCCCGCAAAAGCGTATACTTTTGTGGGATGGTGGAGATAGTCGGGATCGAACCGGCGACCTCCTGCTTGCAAGGCAGGCGCTCTCCCAGCTGAGCTATATCCCCAAGCTATCTTCGCTTCCCGCAGACTTCATCGCCTGCGCCCTCTAAATTAAACAACGATCCTTCCGCTGCGCTTTCGCGCCGCGCCCGACCGACTTTCGCAGTCGGTCAGCACCCTGACCTTAGGACGTTACAAGCTTATCTTTCAAAGCTTGAAGTCTCCTTAGAAAGGAGGTGATCCAGCCGCTCGTTCTCGAACGGCTACCTTGTTACGACTTCACCCCAATTATCGAACCCACCTTCGGCCGCGCCCTCCATTGCTGGTTAGGCTACGGACTTCGGGTGTTCCCGACTCTCATGGTGTGACGGGCGGTGTGTACAAGGCCGGGAACGTATTCACCGCGGCATGCTGATCCGCGATTACTAGCGATTCCGACTTCATGCAGGCGAGTTGCAGCCTACAATCCGAACTGGGACGGCTTTTGGGGTTTGCTCTGCCTCGCGGCTTTGCTTCCCTCTGTTGACCGCCATTGTATTACGTGTGTAGCCCAGGATATAAGGGGCATGATGATTTGACGTCGTCCCCACCTTCCTCCGTTTTGTCAACGGCAGTCTCGCTAGAGTGCTCTTGCGTAGCAACTAACAATAGGGGTTGCGCTCGTTGCGGGACTTAACCCAACATCTCACGACACGAGCTGACGACAACCATGCACCACCTGTCTCTGCTTTCCCCGAAGGGCACCTAATGTATCTCTACTTCGTTAGCAGGATGTCAAACCCTGGTAAGGTTCTTCGCGTTGCTTCGAATTAAACCACATAATCCACCGCTTGTGCGGGCCCCCGTCAATTCCTTTGAGTTTCAACCTTGCGATCGTACTCCCCAGGTGGAATACTTATTGTGTTTACTGCGGCACGCAGGGGTCAGTCCCCGCACACCTAGTATTCATCGTTTACAGTGTGGACTACCAGGGTATCTAATCCTGTTTGCTCCCCACACTTTCGCGCCTCACCGTCAGTTATCGTCCAGCAATCCGCCTTCGCCACTGGTGTTCCTCCTAATATCTACGCATTTCACCGCTACACTAGGAATTCCGATTGCCCCTCCGACACTCAAGATCCACAGTTTCAAATGCAGTTCATGGGTTGAGCCCATGGATTTCACATCTGACTTGCAGACCCGGCTGCACGCCCTTTACACCCAGTAAATCCGGACAACGCTTGCCACCTACGTATTACCGCGGCTGCTGGCACGTAGTTAGCCGTGGCTTATTCTAGAGGTACCGTCTTCTGCTCTTCCCTCTTAAAAGAAGTTTACAACCCGAAAGCCTTCTTCCTTCACGCGGCGTTGCTGGGTCAGGCTTGCGCCCATTGCCCAATATTTCCCCACTGCTGCCTCCCGTAGGAGTCTGGGCCGTATCTCAGTCCCAATGTGGCCGTTCAACCTCTCAGTCCGGCTACTGATCGTCGCCTTGGTGGGCCGTTACCCCGCCAACTAGCTAATCAGACGCGAGGCCATCTTGAAGCGATAAATCTTTGGCATAAAGATCATGCGACCTCTATGCTTCATGCTGTATTAGCAGTCGTTTCCAACTGTTGTCCCCCTCTTCAAGGCAGGTTCCTCACGCGTTACTCACCCGTCCGCCACTTTCCTCTACATCCATTGTCCGAAAACTCTTTCAGTAGATTCTCGTTCGACTTGCATGTGTTAAGCACGCCGCCAGCGTTCGTCCTGAGCCAGGATCAAACTCTCAATAAAATGGTATCTAAAAAGCCAAAGCTTCTTAAATCTTTATCGAGCTATTTGTCATAGCTTAAAACTTTTTATCCTTACGATTCAGACGTAATTGACTTAACCGTCCTCCTCGCAAGCCTCTGTGCATTTCGCACAGTTTTTCATCTGGTGCTTGTCAAAGTTTCGTTGTTTAATTTACAAGGTGCACGCTCCATTCGCGGAACAGTACGTTATTATACACGCATCCCAGGAAATGTCAAGCGTATTTTTCAAAGTTTTTTCGGTCTGTCACTTCTTTCAGTTTCATCATCTAAAATCCGACCTTAGCTGTGCACAATGTCCACATTCGCTCCTCTTTCACCTTATTTTGTTAAAAAACATCATCCTCAGCGCGCTGCAAAATCTTCCAGCCGCGGCTTTGGATAAATTGGCGGCTTTTCCAAAGACTAAGTGCAGTTTATCGAGTATAAAAGGAGTTTTGATAGATGAAAGCAACCGGAATTGTCAGACGGATCGACGACCTTGGCCGCGTTGTCATTCCCAAGGAGATCCGCCGCACCATGAGAATCCGCGAGGGCGACCCGTTGGAGATCTACACGAGCAAGGACGGGGAGGTCATTTTTAAGAAGTATTCGCTCATGGGCGGCGTAGATGAGTTTGCCGCGCAGCTGTGCGACACGCTGAGCAAGTCGACCGGCACGAGCGTGGCCGTGACCGACCGCGACAGCGTCATCGCCGCGGCAGGCAGCGCGCGCCGCGACCTCATCGGCAAGCGCATCAGCCCGCAGCTAGAGCAGATCATGGAAGGCCGCGGCATCTACCGCGCCGTGCCGAGCGAGCGCAGCGTGTTCGTCACCGAGTCGCTCGACCGCTACTGCGCGACCATCGCCGCGCCCATCATCTCCGAGGGCGACGCGCTCGGGCTCGTGGTCTTCATCGGCACCGAGGGCGAGTCGACCGCGGGCGAGACGGAGTACAAGCTCGCGCAGGCCATCGCAGGCTTTCTCGGCAAGCACATGGAGAGCTGAAAAAAGAGGACGGCTTTAGCCGTCCTCTTTTCCTATATAGCACCGCCTTCGTGTTGTGCATTGCAATTGCTGATCGTACCACCTCTCATCGTGAGTACGCAGTCCTTTCAATATCCACAGCACCGCCATCACCATCGTCATCTCTGCAATTCGCAATGATACTGCTCTCCAAGATCAGTGTGCCGCTAGACACAGAAAAACCGCAGTTCTTATTTTGACCATCAATAGTGCCGTCAGTGCCGCTGTCCTTTATCGTTAGTGTTTTACCATCGTACACACAAAACATATCCTCGTCTGTAGCATTACAGGTCAAGGTATACCCATTCAAATCAAATGTGACGGCTCCGCTGATTGTAATTTCGCCGCTCATAGTAACATTGCCGCCTAAATAGTAACTACCGTCCGACAGGTTCAAATTGGTGCCATCAAATATCGTCCAACTCTCCCAATTGTTCTCCGCCCGCACCGCCGTCGGCAACAGCGTCAGGCACAGGCACAGGGCCGTCAAAAAGCTGAAAATACGTTTTTTCATATCATTCCTCCATCAAAGCGATTGGTGCATCCATCGGATGCACCAAGGGGATATCCCCTTGCCGAAATTTACCGTTCTGTCAGGGCTTCGAAGCCCTTTTCCGCCTGCTGGACGGTCGTTCGGATGATGCCCGCCGCCATGGTGTGCAGGTCGAGCTGCAAAACGGCCGCGCTGACCCCCGCCGACGCTCTGGTAGCACATTGCAGAGCTTAAGCGCGCACTCCAAAAAGCGCGCGATCTTGCGCTCCACGGTAAAGTACATGTCGCACGGCACGGCCACGAACGAACGCATCATGCCCGTCGAGGCGATCTCCATCTCGTAAAAGTCCTTGGCCTCCGCGTCCGGAAGATCGTCCCCGAAGATGCCCTCCAGCCGCTTCGCCGTGCTGCGATACAGGTATGCCGAGGTTGGTGACAGCGTGTAGGCCGTCACGTACAGCTTGCGCAGTGGCTCGGTCAGCCCGGCGATGTGGAGCTGGATAGCCGCCCCCCACCTCGTAGAGCACGTGCCGCGCTGTGCTGCTCGGCCAGCGTGAACTGCCCGCTGAACATCCGCTTGTCAAGCTCAAGCAGCAGCGCCTCCTTACTGGGAAAGGCCCGGAAAAACGAGCTTGGCGGCATGCCCGCGGCGCGGGCGATCTCCGCGGTCGTCGTGCCCTCATATCTCTTTTTCCAAAAACAGCTTTACGGCGGCGCGCAGCATCTTCTGCTGCGTCAAAAGTCCGCTCGCCTGCTTGCCGCGCAGCAGCATATCGATCACGCCTCAAAGTCTACTTGTGAGTGTAGTCACATAACAGCATGGTCCGCCGCTTTCCGCAAGAACGAACTGTGTAAATTTTTGCCCCCGCCTATATAAAAGAAGTGCGGCGGTTCTTCGACCGCCGCACTCTCTCATTTTATTTTCCTTTACAGCATCGCAAAGCGCTGTGCGCCCTTCGTTTTGAGCCAGCGAAGAAGCAGCGCTGTCACCGCGAGCGTCACCGCCGCCGCGATGGCGAGATACGCAGCCGCGCCGAGCTTCCACCCCTGCCAGAGGTAGAGCCCCGCGAACACGATGGCGTAGAGCCAGCCGCCGAACAGCGCGATCGTCACGGCCAGACTTTGCTTGATGGGCATGAGCTCGCTCGTCCACGTCAGGTTTGCCCGCGCGACGCCGAGCGTCAGCCCCAGGCACGCGGAAAACGCGATGTACGCGAGTGCCTCGGCAAAAACGAGCGGCAGCGCCGCCGTCACAGGCAGGATAAACGCCATGCAGGCAAGCGGCACGAGTGCTGGAAGGGCCGTGAGCGCAAGCTGTACCTTGAGCTTTGCGCGAAGCACCTGCCAGGGCTTGACGGGCAGCGATTGCGCGAGCCAGAGGGACTTTCCCTCGAGCGAGACCGACGGCGTCGCCATGTCGTTCATCGACGCAATGGCGCACACGCCGGTGCAGAGCAGCACTTCCGCGCAGCCGCTCTGCGAGGTGAAGACCTCGTTCAGCAGCGACACGACCGTTCCGCCCTTCCACAAAAGCAGGATGCCCGAGATCGGCAGCAGCAGGATACCGAGGCCGCTGTTGAGCATGTAGTTCGGGCTCGCGGTGAAGCGCGCGAGTTCCTTGCCGAAAAGTGCCCCATCGATGCTCCGGCGCTTGACGGCCTTTTCGCGGTACACAGCCTTGCCCGATGCGCCTGACGCAGTCGTGATCTGCAAAAAGCTGCGCGAGAGCAGCGTCCACGTCAGCGCAAACAGCGCGAGGATGACCGCCGCGCTCAGCAGCATCGCTGTCACATCGCCCGTACCGGTCAGGCCAAAGACGTAGAGCGGGTGCGCCGCACCCTTGATCTTCTCGCCGTAGAGCGCAGCGTTGGCGATGAGCGCTTCCATGGCAGTCTGCGCCTTGAAGACGAAGAAATAATAGACCGCGATACCCGCGAGCGAGACGATGACCGTGATGAAGCTCTTGTGCTTGAGCTTACGGCTGACCTTCGCCACGACCCAGCCCAGCGCGCACGAGAGCGTGAGCACGAAGATCGAGATGAGCGCCGTCAGCAGCACGCCGCCGAGGAGCGCCATCGGCGCCGCCGAGACCGTGACCCAGTAGACGATGACCGCGGGCAGGATGACGACCGCGGAGTACATGAGGCCCATGAGATAGACCGTCAGCAGCCGCGAGGCCATCAGCGTCCGCACCGGGATGGGTAGAGACAGCAGCAGGTCGTTGTCCTTAGCGAAGTACAGGCCCGAATACGTGTTGAACACGCTGCCGAACGCGCCGAGAAAGATGGCGAGCAGCGACATGAGTGCAAAATAGAGCCAGCCCATCCCCGCCTGCGTAAGCGGCGCACAGAGCGAAACGGAAAGCCCCGTGAACATCCCGCCGAGGCCGATCATCAACGCGGCAAAGAGCAGGATATAAGCGATAATCCCCGCCGTCGAACGTTTTTTATTGGTTTTGGCATTATAAAAGTAGCTGCGGAAAATTTCCATCAGCTGCTTCTTGACGAGCGTTTTCAGCATGATTCGCCCTCCAGCTCAAGGAAGACCTCCTCGAGCGAGTCGTCGCCCTTGACCTCCTCCATCGTGCCGGAGCGGATGAGCTTGCCGCCCTTGATGATGGCGACCTTGTCGCAGAGTTTTTCGGCCACCTCAAGCACGTGGGTCGAGAAGAAGATCGCGCCGCCCGCGTCGCACACCTCGCGCATCATGCCCTTTAAGATATGTGAAGCCTTCGGGTCGAGGCCGACGAACGGCTCATCCATCAAAATGAGCTTCGGCTCGTGCAGCCACGCCGAAATGATGGCAAGCTTCTGCTTCATGCCGTGGGAATAGGCCGCGACGGGCTGGGCCAGGTCGGTCGTCAGCTCAAAGAGGTCCGCATACTTGCGGATGCGCTCCTGCCGCGCGCTTTCCTCCACACCGAAGATGTCGGCGATGAAATTGAGGTACTGGATGCCCGTCATAAACTCGTAGAGGTCGGGGTTATCCGGGATGTAGGCGAGCATTTTCTTGCAGGCGATGGGATCGTCCTGAATGGAATGCCCACCGATGGTGATCCTGCCGGAATCGAACTGCTGGATGCCGACGACCGACTTGAGCGTCGTGGTCTTGCCTGCGCCGTTGTGGCCGATGAAGCCGTAGATCTCCCCTGGCGCGATGTGAAGAGTCAGATCGTCCACGGCCTTCTTCTCGCCGAAGGTCTTGCTCAGGTGGTCAATATAGAGCATAAGGTTTCCCCCTTTTCTTCTTGCAGCCGTTTCGAATATCTTTGTGATATCAAAATAATATCATGTGATTTCCAACTGTCAAGAGCCATTTTGCAAATGTCAAGTTTGCTTTACTTGTAGGATATCACTGTCGTTCCCATTTGTCAAGTATGCTTTACATTTTATCTTTGTGATACAGCACGAGCGACACAATACCCATCACCGCCGCATACAGTACGCCGCCAACGGCCCAGATAAACCAGCTATACTGCGGCTGGCCGTTCCCCTTGGGTCCGAAAGTGTAGAACAGGAAGATCGCCGTCACACTCAGCCAGTAGATGAGCGACACCGTGCTCATTACGCCGCTGCGCGCCTTCTTTTTGCGCGTGTAGTCGCCCTCCTCGAGCAGCTGGTCCATCGCGCCGGTGTACGTTCCGCTCCAGACGAGCACGCCCACGCCGCAGGCGACCAGAAGCAGCAGCGCATCCACCGCCGCCGCGGCGTAAACATCCGCCGGAGCGACGCGCACAAGCAGCGCGGCGACATCGGACGACGCGAGACCGACCCCGAGCATCAGCGGCACGACAGCAAGGATGCACAGCACCACGCCGAGGATCGTACAGCGCGAGGCGGTCGGCTCATAGGCCTTGCGCCGCTCGCGCACCATGCCGCTCACGCCGTACTCGGTCTCAAACGGCTCTTTTTCAAGAAAGTCGAATTCCTTCGTCTTCGCCCCGCACGAGAGGAACATCCCCACCGCAATGGCGACCAGCACCAAAATGACGCTCACGCCGAGACCTGCGGCCAGATCCTCCGAAATACCGCCCAGGCCCGCGTCCGCCATGGCGGAGAGAAAAATGATCACGACCGGCGAGACGATGCACATCGCCACCGCCAGTGCGATCTTCGGCGCGCAGGCCTTGCGCAGCGCAAGGTATCGCGCCGCCTGCTCCATCGTCACTCTCCGCAGCGGCGTTTCGTCCGCCTCGGATTCGACGAACTCCTCTTCTTCGAGTTCGTCCTTCAATAAATAGTCGGTGCTCACGCCAAACAGCCGGCTCATCTGCACCACCTTGTCAAGGTCGGGCACGGACTGCGCGCCCTCCCACTTGGATACCGACTGGCGCGTCACCCCGAGCTGACTTGCCAGCTCCTCCTGCGACCAGCCCGCCTTTTTGCGCAGCGTGATGATTTTATCCGCTAAGATCATATCGTCTTCCTCCTGAATTCTAAGGCGCGGTCCCGCGCCGTCTGGATGGCGTTATCATAGCCTATTTCGCGGTTGCGGGAAAGAAAGCGCACTGTCAAATTTGTCAACCGGCAGTTGCAATCCTTGATTTTTCAAGGTTTTTTCGCCGTGCGTTCCTATTACCCTATGTATCTTCGTCATGATATCATACCGCGGCGCAGAAAAAAAGAGCGTCCCGTACGGGACGCTCTTTTTAAGGTTTTTTCACACACTTACACGACGGCGAAGAACTTGACAAGGAACAGCGCGGAGATCACGTAGGTCAGCACGCTGACGTCCTTGGCCTTGCCGGAGAGGACCTTGACAAAGGTGTAGGAGATCAGGCCGAGGCCGATGGCGTGGCCGATGGAGCCGGAGATCGGCATGCCGATGAGCATGATGGCCACCGGCAGCATCTGGTCCATGTCGCCGAAGTCCACATTCTTGAGGCCCTGGAGCATCAGAACGCCGACATAGATCAGCGCGGCGGAGGTCGCAGCGCCGGGGATGACGGCGGCGATGGGGGCGAGGAACATGCAGGCGAGGAACAGGATGCCCGCGGTGAGCGCGGTCAGGCCCGTGCGGCCGCCGGCCTCCACGCCGGAGGCGGACTCGATGAAGGTCGTGACGGTGGAGGTGCCGGTGCAGGCACCCGCGACCGTACCGATGGCATCGGACAGCAGGGCTTCCTTCATCTGGGGCATGTTGCCGTCCTGATCGACCATGCCGGCGCGGGAGGCCGTACCGACGAGCGTGCCGATGGTATCGAACATATCGATCATGCAGAAGGTGATGATCAGCGTGATGGCGGTGAACCAGCCGATGTTCATAAAGCCCGCAAAGTCAAACTTGAAGAGCGTGGTAGAGACCATGTCGGCGAAAGGCGGGACAAAGCTCGCAGTCGCGAGGCTCGCAAACGGATTGACATGCAGGAAGATGGCGCTGCCCGCCCAGTAGATGACGGACGAGAACAGCATGCCGAGCAGCACTGCCGCCTTCACGCCCTTCTTGGCGAGGACGACCATGACGAACACGCCGAGGAACGCGGTCACGACGGTCAGGACCATCGCATCGTAGCCCGAGCCCATGTTGCCCTTGATGATACTGGGGGTCAGGGCGCCGAAGAAGTCGCGCATCATGTAGAACGGACCGCCGTTTTCGGAATAGATGCCAATGTTGGAGCCGAGACCCACGTTCATCAGCATCAGGCCGATGGCGGGGGCGATGCCGTAGCGCACGCCGAGGGGGATGGCCTCCACGATCTTCTCGCGCACCTTTAAGAGCGTGAGGATGAGGAACACGATGCCCTCGACCAGGATGATGACGAGCGCCGCCTGGAACGCGGACTCGTACTCGCACTCGTTGATGACCGCGATGTTGGCCACGACGACGGCGAAGAAGCTGTTGAGCCCCATGCCGGGCGCCATGGCAAAGGGCTTGTTGGCGAAAAACGCCATGCAAATCGTGCCGATCGCCGAGGCGATGCAGGTGGCGAGGAACACGCCGTTCCACAGCGGCGTACCCACTGCAAAGTTGGTCAGCAGGTTCGGGTTGAGCGCGATGATGTAGGCCATGGTCATAAACGTGGTCAGACCGGCAAGGATCTCGGTGCGTACCGTAGTACCGTTGGCCTTCAGCTTAAATAGCTTTTCCATGATTTTCTCCCTTTCTTTTTTGTTTTTCCGCCCGCTTCCTAACAAAAAATTAGGAAGCAAAACAGATTTTCAGTCAATATTATAAACATCCCGACAAGAAATTGCAAGTGTTCTGTTTATTTTTACCACACTTTCTCACTCCGCGCCGAGAGTTCCGCCGGTTTCTGTTGTGTTTTTGTTTGCTTTGCGCTATACTATATTTAGTAAAAATTTGCATTTTGGGAGGTGCTTGCCGTGAAGCTGATGGTTTTAGACGGCAACTCCATCATCAACCGCGCCTATTACGGTGTCCGTCCGCTCACCACGCGCGACGGATTTTTCACCCACGCGATCTTCGGCTTTCTGACGATGCTCGGCCGCTTACTCGACGAGGAAAAGCCCGAGGCGCTGTGCGTCGCCTTCGACCGCCGCGAGCCGACGTTCCGCCACCTCGAGTACGAGGGCTACAAGGCCACGCGCCACGCCATGCCCGAAGAGCTCGCCATGCAGATGCCGGTGCTCAAGGACGTGCTCGACGCGATGAACATCCCCCGCTACGAGCTCGCGGGCTTTGAAGCCGACGATCTGATCGGCACGATCTCGCGCAAGTGCGAAAGCGCAGGCTGGGACTGTGTCGTCGCCACGGGAGACAAGGATTCTTTGCAGCTCGTGACCGAGCACACGACCGTCAAGCTCATTTCCACGCGCATGGGCCAGACCACGACGAAGGACATGACGCCCGAGAGCTTTCGTGAGGTCTACGGTTTTGCGCCCATCCACATTGTCGACCTCAAAGCCCTGATGGGCGACGCGAGCGACAATATCCCCGGCGTTCCCGGCGTGGGGGAAAAGACGGCGACGGCGCTCATTCAGAAATACCAGAGCATCGACGAAATTTACCGCCTGCTGCCGGACATTGAGGCAAAACCGAACGTCATCAAAAAGCTCACCGAGGGCGAGGAGAGCGCACGCCAGAGCTTCCACCTCGCGACCATCGTGACGGACGCACCACTCGAATTTTCTCCGCAGGACAATCTGCGCAAGGCGCCGTCAGACGCGCTCTATCCGCTCTTTATGAAGCTGGAATTTACCAAGCTCATCGACAAATACGGTCTCAAGCCGCCCGCCGACATCCCCGCCGCCGAGGAGCCGGTCGACCTCACCGTGACCGCCGAGGCCGTGACCACGGTGGAAAAGGCCAAGGAATATCTCTCGCTCTTCCGCAAGGCGGAGCACGTGACGCTGCTGGCGCTGCCGGACCTTTCCGGCGTGATCGTCGACTTCGTTGCAGGCGAATCGACCGCCGTCTCTGCCGAGTTCTGCTTCAGCCGCTACGAGGGCGACTGGAACGCGCTGCTGCGCGCCCTGTTCTCGGATGATATCAAGAAAGTCAGCCACAACGTCAAGGACCTCCAGCGCACACTGCTCGAAAACGACCTTCCCATCGAAGGGTTCATTTTTGACACCGCGCTCGCAGGGTACCTGCTCGACGCGACGGCGGGCAAGTACGATATCGCGTCGCTCTTCGCCGCCTACTTCCACCAGACGCTTGCCGAGCCGAAGCACTTAGATCCAGACGCTTTCTCGATGCTCGGCGACACGGCCGAGGCCGAGACGGCGTTCCACGTCTATACCAGCGCCGTCGATGCGCTGTATGAGGCCTTTGCCCCCGAACTTGAGAAGCGCGAGCTGCACGAGCTTTATTATGAGGTTGAGCTGCCCCTCTGCGCCGTACTCGCGCGCATGGAGCACGCGGGCATGCGCGTGGACGCGAACGCTCTCGCGGCCTTCGGCAGCGAGATGGAAGTGCAGCTCAAGACGCTCGAGCAGCACATCTATGAAGAGGCGGGCGGGCCGTTCAACATCAATTCCCCCAAGCAGCTCGGCGAGGTGCTCTTTGAACGCTTGCAGCTCCCGCACGGCAAAAAGACGAAGACCGGCTGGTCGACGAACGCGGACGTGCTCGAAAAACTGCGGTGGGAGAATCCCATCGTCGAAGAGGTTTTGCAGTACCGCCAGTACGCGAAATTCCGCTCGACCTACTGCGACGGTCTTTTGAAGGTCATCGCGCCCGACGGGCGCATCCACACGAGCTTCCAGATGACCGTCACGGCGACGGGCCGTTTGAGCTCGACTGAGCCGAATCTCCAGAATATCCCCACGCGCACAAAGCTCGGCAGCGAATTCCGCCGCATGTTCGTCCCCGCGGACGGCTGCGTGCTCGTCGACGCGGACTACAGCCAAATCGAGCTGCGGCTGCTCGCGCACATCGCGGATGACGAGGCGATGAAGCAGGCGTTTCTGACCGGCGAGGACATCCACACCGTCACGGCCGCGCAGGTCTTCGGCGTGCCGACTGATCAGGTCACCAAGCAGATGCGCTCGCACGCGAAGGCCGTGAACTTCGGCATCGTATACGGCATTTCCGCCTTCTCGCTCGCGCAGGACATCGGCGTGCCGGTGTACGAGGCGAAGGAATATATCGAGACGTACTTTGAGCGCTTCCCCGGCATCCGCCGCTATATGGACGAGGTCGTCGCGCAGGCGAAGGAGCGCGGCTACGTCGAAACGCTGATGCACCGCCGCCGCGCGCTGCCCGAGCTGGCGGCGAGCAACTTCAATACCCGTTCGTTCGGCGAGCGTGTCGCGCGCAACATGCCCATCCAGGGCACAGCCGCGGACGTCATCAAGCTCGCAATGGTGCGCGTCGACGAGCGGCTGCACAAGGAAAACTTAAAGGCAAAGCTCATTTTGCAGGTGCACGACGAACTCATCGTCGAGTGCCCGGAGGAGGAAAAGGAGACGGTCGCACGGCTCCTCACCGAGGAGATGGAGGGCGCAGTGCACCTCTCCGTTCCCCTGACCGCCGAGGCCCACTGGGGCAAAAACTGGCTGGAAGCCAAATGACCGGAGGAAACCAATGGAACAGTTAAAGAAAAAAGTCCGCATCGTGCCGATGACGAACGAATATTTGAATGACGTTGCCGAGCTTGAGCGCACATGCTTCTCGAACCCCTGGTCGCGCAACATGCTCGCAGAGGAGCTTGAAAACGCGTGCTCGGCCTTCTTAGTCGCGCTGGATGCAGAAAACGGCAGCGTCGTCGGCTACGCGGGGCTGCTCGCCGTCGCGGACGAGGGCTGCATCACCAAGATGGCCGTCCGCCCCGACTGCCGCCGCGGCGGTGTGGCGGGGCAGCTTCTCGACGTGTTTATCCGCTTCGCCGAGGGCAGCGGCCTTGCGTTCTTGACGCTTGAGGTGCGTGAGAGCAACTATGCCGCCATCGCGCTGTACGGCAGCCGCGGCTTCCGCGGCGAGGGCCGCCGCAAAAACTACTACGACCACCCGAAAGAGGACGCCATCATCATGACGAAGGAATTCGGCGCGGCAGAAGCGGAGGCGCAGCAATGAAAATTCTCGCTTTCGAGTCCTCCTGCGACGAGACTGCCGTCGCGGTCGTCGAGGACGGGCGCAAAATCCTCTCCGACGCCATCGCGTCGCAGGCCGACCTGCACGCGCTCTACGGCGGCGTCGTGCCGGAGATCGCGTCGCGTAAGCACATCGAGGCCATCGCCGCGCTGACCGATCAGGCGCTCAAGGAGGCGGGCGTCGAGAAAAAAGACATCGACGCCGTGGCCGCGACCTACGCGCCGGGTCTGATCGGCGCGGTGCTCGTGGGGCTGAACTTTGCCAAGAGCGCGGCCTACGCGCTGAATGTGCCGCTCATCCCTGTGCACCACATCCGCGGCCACATCGCCGCGAATTACTTAGCGTTCCCAGAGCTTGAGCCGCCGTTTCTGGCGCTGTGCATGTCCGGCGGCAACACGCTCATCGTCGACGTGCGCGACTACACGGACTTTGCGCTCCTCGGCGCGACGCGTGACGATGCGGCGGGCGAGTGCTTCGACAAGGCCGCGCGCGTGCTCGGCCTTCCCTACCCCGGCGGCGCAGCGATGGACAAGCTCGCGCACGAGAGCGAGGGCGGCGTCTACGAGCTGCCGCGCGCGAAGATTGACGGGTGCCCTCTCGATATGAGTTTTTCGGGCCTCAAGACCGCCGTCGTAAACCTTGCCCACAACGCCGAGCAGACGGGAAAGCAGCTCGACCGTGCGGCGCTTGCGCGCGACTTCACGCAGGCTGTTGTCGACGAGCTGGTACCGCGCGCGATGCTCGCCATGCAGCAAAGCGGGCGCAAGGTACTCGTCGCCGCAGGCGGTGTCGCCGCGAACTCGTTCATCCGCGCAGAGCTCGAAAAGGAATGCCGAAAGCACGGCTACCGGCTCTACATGCCGCCGCTCAAGCTCTGTGGTGACAACGGCGCGATGATCGGCGCACAAGGGTATTATGAGTATCTCGCCGGCGCGCGAGCGGATTGGGCGCTGAACGCGTATGCGACGAGAGATATTGACGATCCTATCGTCTGAGGGTTTACAGCGCGGCAGCGCTGGTTCTTATTTCCCTGCACCGTGCAGGGGTGCGTTAAAGGGGGCCATTCTCTCACGTGAGAGAATGGCCCCCTTTTGATCCCCCAAGAGAACGCAAGGGGCCTTGCCCCTTGACCCCGCACATTGGCAGTTTGTAGCTCGAAGAACTGCACGCGCTGCGCAAAGTAAGTGCGGTGTACATGGCTTCGCCATGAACCCCTACTATTCGTTACCAGTTGCAACCGCGCCTTACTATCGTGAGGCGCGAGTGACGTTTGCTCGGCGGCAGACTGCTTGCGGAATGCGGCATTGCTGCGCTCGCCGCATTGTAGGGACTGGCGATAGACGGAAATTACTGTGCACTCCCACAAGATGGGCAGAGCGGCAGCGGATAATAGGAGCAGGCCAAATCGTCTAGCAACACCAAACGCGGCAACGCCGCGATCAGGGCAGTGCAATCGGCAAGCATTGCAGCTCTTCGAGCTGCTCGCTTGCAATGTAAACCTTTCTCTCGGGGGATTTAAAGGGGGATACTCTCTTTTGTGAAAGAGAGCATCCCCCTTTGCCTCGTGCAGCGCCCGCGGCGCTGCTCCCCCTTGCAGACTGCAAGGAGTCTATTCCATCTTGCATAATTTCACGATTATGGTAACAAATCGAATTTCTGTTCTGCCACAAATTTTCCAATTCCAGAATTATGTAAATTTCGACACACGCCTATCTGCACAGTATGTTTTCCGCTCCGCGGAAATCAAATCAATTTTTCCCTGTCAAATCAGGGGATTTTGAGAAATCCACTGATGTGGAAAACTCTGTGGAAACTGTGGATAACTCACCGTAGAATCTCTTTATCGAATTTATTATGTTAATCTGTCAGTTTCGATCAAACATTGCCGCATCGCGGCGGATTCTGTCGGGAACGCGGCTACTTTGACGGCTTTTCGCAACTTCCGTCATGTCTGCTGATTTTTATTTTTGCCGTTCTGCCGAATCACAAGAGCCTTTCTGCACACGCATTTTGCAGAAGCTCTGCAAAATATACTATTTGTATAGAAACTGTAAAGGCCCTGCCGATTTCTCGGCAGGGCTTTTTTAACACGGTGTTTCAAGGCCGTAGCAGCCGCTCACGGGGTCTAAAAAGAGCGGCAGGTGCAGCGGGCGGTACGTGAACCAGACGAACGCGAACAGCAGCGCCCACAGAAGTACAAAGCCGATGAGCTGCATCGCGCCCCCGCGCAGCGCGCCATCGGTCAGCAGGCGGTAGCTCACAAAGTACAGCAGCGCGTCGGCGAGGAAGAAGATCGTGATGTTCACCCAGTCAGGGAGCTTGCCGAACATTCCCGTCAGCGTGTAGAAAAGCGCCGGAATCGAGACAAGGCCCAGCAGGATGCTCGCCGCCTTGACGGCGAAGAAGTTCCGGAACGCCTCGGAAAACACAATAAACTCCACCACCGTGAACACGAGAAACGGGATAAACAACAGCTTCATGTGCTCCCAGGTCGACTCGTTGATCGCCGAAAACACCGCGATCACGCGATTCCCGCTCGTCCATTCGTACACAAAGTGCAGCAGCGTCCCGAAAAGGCCAGTTGCGATAAAGCCGACAATCTCCCATCGGCGCAGCTCCCGTTTCATGCTCCGTCCTCCCTTTCCGCCCCGGTCAAGCCGGGCAAGCACTATAGTCTACGCGGGAAAGAAGGGCTTTATACAGCAAAAGCCGCCCTAAACGGGCGGCTCTTGCATTTCTTCTCTTATTCGGCAAATCGCGGCACGATGACGCCCGCAGGTGCGTTCTTCGTCAGCTCGAAAGAGTTCCCATCAAGTTTGTGGATCTTCTTTGCCTCATACAGCGCCAGAAATTCATCGAGTGTGCCGATCTCAGGGTAGCCGTGCGCGCCGAAGCGGTAGTGCATCGGCACGAGCACGCGCGGCGCGATCGCGTCCGCGACCTTTTTTGCCGTCTTCGCGTCGATCGTATAGTACCCGCCAACGGGGATCAGCAGCGCATCGCAGCCCTTGACCGTCGCGAGCTGCTCCTCATTCAGCTCGTGTCCGAGGTCACCGCAGTGCACGAGCGTCATCCCCTCTGCGCGCAGGATATGGATGGCGTTCTCACCGCGAAGTGAACCTTTCTTGTCATCGTGGAACGTTGAAACCGTCTCGACCGTAAACGGGCTTTCCGATTTGTCGCGCCCCGAGAGCGTCACCGCCTCCAAAAAGGCGTGGTCGCGGTGGCCGTGCGAGCACAGCGCCTCGTCCGCGTCGATGTGCAGCGCAGGATACGTCTCTACATAGTAGGGGTCGAGCACGACGCGCCAGCCCGCGCTCTCGACCACAAAACAGGAATGGCCCAGCCAGATGATGTTCATGGTGTTTTCCTCCTTAATTCCGCGTCATTCAAGCTCATCGAGCGTCATGGAGAAGCTCTCCATGCAGTTGACCATGAAATAGTCGAGCTCCGGCATTTTCATCTCGTCCAGCGCGCGGGCGCGTCTGCTCCGCAGCCTTTTTGAATTCCATGTTGCCCGCCTTGAGTTCTTCGACACACTTGATATAGGCCGACAGCTTGTCCGCCGCCTTGACAAGCTTTTTCGTCGTCTCGTCCTCGATCTTGATGATGGGCTCATAGTCCGCGCGCAGTTCGTCCGGCAGCATGGAGAGCAGCTTGTCGCTTGCCACGGCCTCGACCTTGCGGTAGGCGTCGCGGATCTCGGGGTTATAGTACTTGATGGGCGTCGGCATGTCGCCGGTCAAGATTTCCGTCGCGTCGTGGTAGAGCGCGGCGACCGCCACGGCGTTCGCGTCCGTGGGCAGACCGAAGACACGCGTGCGGATGAGCGCGAGCGCGTGCGCCAGCACCGCGACCATGTGGCTGTGCTCCTGAATGTTCTCCTCCTCGGTGTTGCGCATGAGCGCCCAGCGCTTGACACAGCGCATGCGGGAGATATAGGCATAAAAATGGTTGGCCATGCGTTATTCCTCCAACTCGCCGCGAAGACTGCCGCCGTCGACCGCCGTGATCTTCACGTTTTTCACCTGATTGTGCAGGCCTTCCTGCGCGACGGATACCTCCATATAGTTTGGCGCGTGGCCCGCGCTGCCGCCCTTGCGGTCGCGCTCGAAGAGCACGGGGAAGATCTTGCCCACGCAGCACGCAAGATACGCTTCGTGCATCGTCTTGGCGACAGCCGAGGCGCGCGCAGCGCGCTCTTCGCGCACGGGCATGTCGATCTGGCGCATCTCCGCAGCCTTCGTGCCCGGGCGGATGGAATAAGGGAAGACGTGCATGTCGGCAAAGCCGACGCGTGCGATGAAGTCAAGCGTCTGCGCGAATTCCTCCTCCGTCTCCTCGGGAAAGCCCGTGATGAGGTCCGTCGTGATGGCAGGGTCGTCAAAATACTGACGCAGCAGGTCGCAGGATTCCATATAGCGCGCCGTATCATATTTGCGGTTCATACGCTTTAAGGTCGCGTCGCAGCCCGACTGCATCGAGAGGTGGAAATGTGGGCAGAGGTAAGGAAGCTTCGACGCCCGCTTGCAGAATTCCTCCGTGATGGTCCGCGGTTCGAGCGAGCCGAGGCGGATGCGCATGTCGCCGCCCTCGCGCGCGATGAGCTCCAAAAGGTCGATGAGTGAGGTCCCGTCCTTGAAGTCCGAGCCGTAGGACGAAATTTCGATGCCCGTGACCACGATCTCACGGTAGCCCTCCTCACGCAGCGCTTTCACCTGCTTTGCAGCTTCGTCCATCGGCAGCGAGCGCACGCGCCCGCGCGCGTAAGGAATGAGGCAGTAGGTGCAGAAGTTCACGCACCCGTCCTCGACCTTGAGCATCGCGCGTGTGCGATTCACCATACCGCCCGCGGGCAGCACCTCAAAATCGCGCCGCTCCCAGACGTCGTCGACATCGACAATAGGCGTTTTGTCCTGTGCCGCGCGCTCCAGAAGGTCGATGAACTTCGCGCGGTCATTCGTGCCGGCGATGACGTCGAGCCCGAGCTTTTTGACGTCCTCGGGATGCGTCTGGGCGTAGCAGCCGCAGGCGGCGATGACCGCGCTCGGGTTGCGGCGCTGCGCCTGACGGAGCATCTGGCGCGACTTTTTGTCGCTCACCGCCGTGACCGAGCAGGTGTTGACAACGTAGGCGTCCGCCGTCTCCTCAAAATCCACCAACTCGTGCCCGCGGTGCAAAAGCTCCTGCTCGAGTGCCTGCGTTTCATATTGGTTCACCTTGCACCCGAGGGTGCAGATCGCAACTTTCATGTATGTTTGTATCCTTTTCCGCGATTTGGGCGGTAAAGTCCCGCTTTTTTTCCGCCGTTTCCAACGTAAAGCGTCCGCCGCCCTTGCTTTTTTATTTTTATATTGTATAATCATTTGAGCATTCTGACAAGTCCAAAGAAAGGATTTTCCCGATATGATCTATCTCGATCACGCGGCCACCACCCCCGTTCCCGAAGAGGTGGCGCACGCCGTTTACGATACGCTGGTTTCTGGCTGGGGCAACCCCAGCTCGCAGTACCCCATTGGAAAGCAGGCGCGCGACGCTGTCGCCGCGGCGCGCGAGACGATTGCCGCCGCGCTCGGCTGCAAGAGTGAACAGTTCGTCTTCACCTCCTGCGGCTCGGAGAGCGACAACTGGGCCGTCCGCCTTGCCCTGCACCAGAACCGCCACGCCGGCAAGCACATCATCACGACCGCCGTGGAACACAGCGCGATTCTCGAGACCTGCAAGGCCCTCGAGCAGGAGGGCTACTCCGTCACGTACTTAAAGCCCGACAAGAACGGCGACATCACCGCCTCTCAGGTCGAAAGTGCACTGCGCGACGACACCGCGCTCGTCACGATGATGCTCGTCAACAACGAAACAGGCTGCATCTTCCCCGTTGCCGAGGTCGCGCAGCTTCTGAAAACGAAAAAGTCCCGTGCCTTGCTGCACACCGACGCGGTGCAGGCCTTTTTGAAAATTCCGTTCCGCGCCGACACGCTGGGCGCGGACCTCATCTCCGTCAGCGCGCACAAGCTCGGCGCGCCCAAGGGTATCGGCGGCCTGTATTTGGGCGAGCGCATCCGCGCGCCCAAACCGCTGATCTTTGGCGGCGGGCAGGAGAGCGGCCTGCGCTCCGGCACAGAGGCCACGGGCCAAATCGCAGGCTTTGCCAAGGCGGTCGAGCTGCGCGCCGACCATCTCGATGAAAAGCTCGCCCACGTCGCCGCCATCAAGGCCTGCGCCGAGGAAAAGCTCCTCGCGCTCGACGGCGTCGTCCGCATCGGCGACGGGACCGCGCCGCACATCCTGTCGATCTCGCTCGTCGGCTACCCGTCGGCGAATGTCGTTACGGAACTTGGCGCGCAGGGCATCTGCATCTCGGCAGGCTCCGCCTGCCATCGCGGGCAGCTGAGCCACGTCTACCGCGCGATGGGCCTTGACAAAAAGACCGCCGCGGGCGTGCTGCGTGTCAGCTTCGGCCCCGAGACGACGAAAGAAGAGATCGACGCACTCGTCTCCGCGCTCAAGGCGCACCGCGACACGCGCTTCCCCATGCTGTAATTCCAACATTCGAGGTTTTTATGTTCTCCTATCTTCACCAGCCCAAGGGCTTTTACAAGCATCTTTTTCTGCTGGCGCTGCCGGTCATCGTGCAGAATTTGATCACCACGTCGCTCGGCTTTCTCGATACGTTCATGGTGGGACTTCTCGGCAGCGATCAGATGTCCGCCGTCACGGTGGCGAACGTGCCAGTCTTCATCATCCAGCTCGTCGTCTTCGGCCTGCAAAGCGGCTCAAGCGTGCTCATCAGCCAATACTGGGGGCGCGGCGACCGCGAGAGCATCAACCGCGTCATGGGCATCGGCTTTTTCATCGCAGGCGGTGTAAGCGTGCTGTTCGCCATCGTTCTGTGTGCGTTCCCCGCGCAGGTGCTCTACCTCATCACCGACAATCTGACGCTTGTGACGCTGGCCGAACCGTACCTGCGCATCGTCGGCTTCTCCTACATTTTCAACTCCCTCTCCTCCATCTACATCGGCATGCAGCGCAGCATCGAAAATCCGCGCTTCGGCATGATCGTCTTCGCGATCTCGATGCTCTGCAACACGCTCGGCAACTATGTGCTGATCTTCGGCAAGCTCGGTCTGCCCGCGCTCGGCATCACGGGTGCGGCGGTAGCGACGCTTCTGTCCCGCGTGGTGGAGTTCGTCGTCGCGTTCTCCTACGCGTTCCGCTGCCGCACGATGCCGCTCATAAAGCACGCCATTCTCCGCCCCGGCATGGACATGCTGCGTAAATTCCTGCGCTACAGCGCGCCGGTGCTCATCAACGAGACGCTCTGGGGCACGGGCTTTTCGATGATCACGGTCATCATGGGCCACATGGCAAATAGCAGCGATCTCATCGCCGCCTACACGCTTGCGGGCAATATCGACAAACTGATGACCTCCGGCGTGTTCGGCATCGCGGCGGCGGTGTCCGTCATCGTCGGCAAGGAGATCGGCACGGGCAACTTAAAGGGCGTTTACAACATCGGCCGCGCGCTGTGCTTCACGGCGTTCGCGTTCGGCATTGTGCTCGGCCTCGCCGAATACACGATGTTCGTGACGCTGATGCGCCCGTTCGTCATGCCGCTCTTCTCGCTCTCGGCGGTCGCCGAGCGGCTTTGCAGTGTGATGCTCATGTGCTATGCCTGCGCCATCCCGCTGCACAGCTTTTCAACCACGATGGTCGTAGGCGTGCTGCGCGGCGGCGGCGATGTGAATGCCTCGCTTGTGATCGACAATTTTCCCCTCTGGTGCGGCACGCTGCCGATGATGTGTCTGCTCGGCCTTGTGCTCAAGGTGCCGAACGAGGTCTTCTGCCTCTGCCTGATGATCGAATATATCATCAAATCCCCCCTCGGCCTTTACCGCCTGCACTCCGGCAAGTGGATCCACGACATCACCCGCATCGACGAATAACAAAAAAGCGGAAGGGCGCTGCCCTTCCGCTTTTCCATTCTCATTGTCAAGTTTTTACCGCGCGCTCCCGCCGCATTTCTCTCAGCACCGGCACGCTGACACACAGCGACGCCGCCACAAAGAACGCGATGCCGACCATGCGGTTCACGCTGATATGCTCGTGGTACACGACGACCGCCAGCGCCGTTGCCAGAATGGGCTTGACGAGATAAACGAACGAAGCTTCGGTCGCGGAGGTGTACTCCGTGATCTTCGCCGTGAGCAGAAAGCCGATGGCCGCACAGCCGATGCCGACATGGCACAAAAGCAGCGTCGTTTTGAGCGTAAAGCCCGTGAAAAACGGAATGCCCGCGAATATCTCCAGCCCCAGGCCGCTGTAAAGCGCACCGACCGCCGGAATCTCACCGAGCAGCAGCAGGAAAAGAAGCTCCAGACCGCCGATGAGCATGTTGAACGTCGTGATCACGAGCGCGCCGAGCCGCGGCAGACGCAGCTTGCAGAGCGTACCGTAAGTGGCAAACAGCAGCGTGGCGGTGATGATCTCAAAAAGCCGCGCAGGCTAATCTCAAGGTGCGCGGGATTGAGGATGAAGAGAATGCCGACAAGTTCCACGCCGATGGCCAGCAGATGGTTCTTTTTCAGCGGCTCATGCAGGATGAAGTGCGCCAGCGCCACCGCGAACACAGGATTGCCCGAGTAGATGATCGATGTAGCTGAGGCATCCATGTGCAGCACCGCCATCTGCAAAAGCGACATGTGCAGCGTCACCGTCAGAAAACCGAGCAGTGTGAAATAGCCCCAGTCCGCCTTTGTAAGCTGGATATCCCGCTTTTTGAGGTCGTTCAGCGCAAAGGGCATCAGCGCAGCCGCGCCGAGCAGCACACGCTCGACTGTCACCTGCATGGGTGCAAACGCGCCGCCGAGCGCCTTGAGCGCGACCTCCGTCGTGGAATAGAGCATCGCGGCAAGCAGGATATAGAGATATCCCCGTTTCCGATCAGTCGTCATCTTCTTCCTCCTGTGCCTCGCCTTTGGCGAAGCAGCATTATTGTATGCCCCGCTGTGTTAAAATGCAATCCCAATCCGCTTTATTCTGACGAAAAATGCCGCCCCGAATCGGGGCGGCATTTTGATTGCGGAACAGAAAATTACTTGGCAGTCTGCGCGGCCTTCTTGCTCTCCCACTTGGTGACGCACAGCGCGCAGGAGATATCGCCCGTGATGTTCAGGCAGGTACGGCCCATGTCGAAGAGACGGTCGATGCCGTAGATGATCATGATCATATCGACGGGAATGTTCATCGCCTCGAGCACCATGGCGAGCATGATCATGCCTGCGCCCGGCGTACCGGCCGTGCCGATGGAGGCAAGCGTCGCGGTGACGACGATCGTGACCATCTGGCCAAGGGTCAGCGTCATGCCGCAGCAGGTGGCAAGAAAGATGGTGGCGACGCACTGATAGATGGCGGTGCCGTCCATGTTGATCGTCGCGCCGAGGGGGATAACAAAGGAGGAAACATCGCTCTCCGCGCCCAGCTCATCCGCGCACTCCTTGCTCAGGGGGATCGTGGCGGCGGAGGAGGTGGAGGTAAAGGCGAAAATCATCGCGGGGGAAGCCTTCTTGAAGAAGGTGATGGGGCTGATGCCCGCAAAGACCTTGGCAGAGAAAGAGTAGCAGAGGACCGCGTGGACGATGTAGCCGAGGTACGCGCAGCCGAGCACCACGGCAAGAGAGCCGAGGATCTCGGGGCCCTGCGTGGCGACGACCCACGCCATCATCGTGAACACGCCGATGGGGCTGAGGGAAATGATGAAGGCCATCACGCGCTCGATGACCGCATAGAGCGTGGAGACCAGGTCCTTGGCAAGCTTGCCCTTTTCGCCCGCGGCAAGGATGCCGCCGCCGAACATCAGGGCGATCACGATGACCTGCAGCATGTTGGCTTCGGTGAAGGACTTCCACATGTTGCTCGGGAAGATGGCGACCAGGGTATCCATGAAGTTGGCGCTGGTGGCCTTATCCCAGACCGCGCCGTCCTCCAGCGCGAGCGTGGGGAACCAGCCTGCATTGTTGAAGAGGTTGGCGAATAATAGGCCGATGACGCAGGCCGCGGCCGTGGTGACAAGGAAGTAGGCGACCGTCTTCCAGCCGACGGAGCCGACCTTCTTCATATCGCCCATGGAGATGATGCCGTCGATCATCGACAGCAGCACGACGGGGACGACGATGAACTTGAGGAGGTTGACGAAGATGGTGCCGAAGGGCTTTAAGTAGTTGGTCGTGAACTCGGGTATTCCCAGCATATAAAAGGCATAGCCGGCCAGAATACCGAGCAGCAGCGCAATTCCGATCTGCTTCGGCAAGCTTAGTTTTTTCTTTTCCATACAAACACACTCTCTTTTTTTAAAAAGTCCTCCATTTATAGGCGCTATCAATAGGAGGTATGGGTATTTTACATCATCAAAACAGTCTTGGCAAGTCCTTTGCAGGAAAAATTTCGTTTTGCTGCCCGCATTTTTGCACAAAAATGATGGATATCTTTCATGTAAATTGGTCAAAATTCCGGCTTGCAATCTTGCCTGCTTTCGGGTATTCTTGGTCAGACGACAACAAACGAACAGGAGGAACGACCCATGATGCTCTGCACCGCGCCGAAAAAGAAAAATTCCTCTCTCGGTATTGCTGTTTCCGTTTTTATTGATATTGTTTCTTTTGACCGGTAAGTTTTCTTACCGGTCTTATTTTTTGCCCGCACGGGGCCCAATCATGTTTATTCAAATGAGAATAAAAATAAGAAGAAAGCAAAGAGGGAAAATCACATGAAGAAAGATCTCGGACACGAAGCCATCTACGACGCCCGACAGCTGGGCACCCCCAGAATGCTGATCCTGGGCCTGCAGCACATGTTCGCCATGTTCGGCGCGACGGTGCTCGTCCCCATTCTGGTCCAGGGCTACGGCCTGCCGCTCTCCATCCAGACGACGCTGCTGTTCGCCGGTCTTGGCACGCTGCTGTTCCACGTGTGCACCAAGTTCAAGGTCCCCGCGTTCCTCGGCTCCTCGTTCGCCTACCTCGGCGGCTTCTCCACGGTCGCGACGATGCCCGCCTATGAGGGCATGGACCCCGAGCTCAAGCTCGCCTACGCGCTCGGCGGCATCGTGATCGCAGGTCTCCTCTACCTCGTGCTCGCACTCCTCTTTAAGGTGCTCGGCGCGAAAAAGGTCATGCGTTACTTCCCTCCCATCGTCACGGGCCCGATGATCATCATGATCGGCCTGAACCTCTCCGGCTCCGCCATCAACAACGCCGCGACCTGCTGGTGGCTCGCCCTCGTCGCTATGGCCATCATCGTCGTCGCCAACATCTGGGGCAAGGGCATGGTCAAGATCATCCCCATCCTGCTCGGCGTCGTCGGCTCCTACATCGTCGCGCTCATCGCCACCGCCTGCGGCGCGCAGCTGCCTGATGCGGACGGCGTGATGCAGCCGCTCGTCAACTTCGCCGCCGTCAACAAGGCGAATCTCATCGGCCTTCAGAAGTTCGTCATCGCGAAGTTCGACGTTTCCGCCATCCTCGTCATGGCACCCATCGCCATCGCCGCCATGATGGAGCACATCGGCGACATCTCCGCCATCTCCTCCACCACCGGCCGCAACTTCATCGAAGATCCCGGCCTGCACCGCACACTGCTCGGCGACGGTCTTGCCACCGCCTTTGCCGGCATGTTCGGTGGCCCTGCCAACACCACCTACGGTGAAAATACCGGCGTGCTCGCCCTCTCCAAGGTCTACGATCCCCGCGTCGTGCGTCTCGCCGCCGTCTATGCCATCATCCTGAGCTTCTCCCCCAAGTTTGACGCGCTGGTCAACTCCATCCCCGCAGCCATCGTCGGCGGCGTCAGCTTCATCCTCTACGGCATGATCTCCGCGGTCGGCGTGCGCAACATCGTGGAGAATCAGGTCGACCTCACCAAGTCCCGCAACCTCATCATCGCGGCGGTCATGTTCGTCAGCGGCCTCGGCTTCAGCTCGGTCGGCGGCGTGACCTTCACCGTCGGCGGCGCGGCCGTCACGCTCTCCGGCCTCGCCATCGCGGCCCTGTGCGGTGTCATCCTGAACGCCATCCTCCCTGGCAACGACTACGAGTTCGGCGTCAGCGTCACGGGCGACAAGTCCGCCGACCTCGGCAGCTACTAAGAAGCAAATTTCAAAATCAAATCAAAAAGGAAGCGGCACGCGCCGCTTCCTTTTTTCGCTTCTTCGTGCTATACTCTATCCAAATCCTTTGCAGGAGGCATCATTCATGGAAAGCATCAAGCCCGGGCGCTACCGCCACTTCAAGGGCAAAGAATATGAGGTCCTCGGCGTCGCACGCCACTCGGAAACCGATGAGGAGCTCGTCGTCTATCGCGCGCTGTACGGCGACTTCGGACTCTGGGTCCGGCCCGTGAGCATGTGGAACGAGACCGTCGAGCGCGACGGCAAGACGTTCCGCCGCTTCACCTATATCGGCGAATGACGGGCTATACGCTGATTCGCGCCAAGCGCCGTACGATGTCCCTGCAATTGGACCGCGACGGAAATGCCGTCGTCCGCGCCCCCTACGGCGTCAAAAAAGAGTTCATCGACCGCTTTGTCGCCGAGCACGAGGGCTGGCTTACCCGCGCCCGCGAAAAGCAGCAGGCGCGCCGCCTTGCCCATCCCGAGCCGACGGACGAGGAGCGCAAAGCGCTCATCGCGCGTGCGAAGGAATACCTCCCGATGCGCGTCGATTACTGGAGCGGCATCATGGGCCTCACGCCGACGGGCCTCAAGATCACGTCCGCGCGCACGCGCTTTGGCTCGTGCAGCGGGAAAAACAGCCTCTGCTTTTCCTGGCGGCTGATGCAGTATCCGCGCGAAGCCATCGACTATGTCGTCGTCCACGAGCTCGCGCACATCCGCCACCACGACCACTCCCCCGCGTTCTACGCGCTCATCGAGCGCTACATGCCCGACTGGCGCGAGCGGATGAAGCTGCTGAAAGAATAAAAAGAGACGCTCTGCAGGCGTCTCTTTTCATCATAATATGGTAGTCCGACCTTTCTCTTACTTGTTGAGCTTCAGCCGGAAGTCCTCGCCTTCAGCGCTGTAGCTCACCTTGTAACCCTGCTTTTCGGCAAAGCGGGTGACGTTTTCCACGCAGGTCATGCTGTCGACCAGCACGTCAAGAGACGCAGGCGCGTTCTTCTTCACCTCGTTCTGCACCATCACCACGGGCATGGGGCAGGAATATCCTCTTGCGTCGATCATGCTTTCGCCTCCTCCTTTTTCGGCAGATTCAAAATGACGACCACGAGCATCACAACAAGGCCGAGCACGACGGCGATCTTACCGGCAGTCGAGATACCGCCGACAATCAGCTCGCCCGCCTCGCTCTTGGAGTCGGGGTTGCCGGCGAGGCCGAAGTTGTGCGCGAGAGCCGCGCCGACGATCATACCGAACACGGTCACGGCGCTGTCGCCGTTGCCCTGCGCCGCCAGGATGAGCTGACGCAGCGGGCAGCCGCCGAGCAGCACGCTGCCCCAGCCGACGAGCACCATGCCCAGCAGATTCCACAGGTGCGCGCTGTGCGCGATGGGCTGGAGCGCGAAGCCGAGGTGGAACTTGCCCATGGCGAGGTTGCCGACCAGCGTGACGACGAAGATGGCAACAAAGCCATAGAGCAGGTGGAAGTCCTTGAGCATGAACGCGTCACGCAGGCCGCCGACCATGCAGAGCCTGCTCTTCTGCGCGAGCGCGCCAACAACGAGCGCGATGACAAGCGCGATCCAGAACGGCGCGCGCATCGAGCCCGGGCCCTCTTCCGAAAACTTGAACAGCGCGGGCACGGTGACGACGAGGATCAGCAGCGCGGCCATCACAGTCGGCAGCACGCCGCCCTCCGCCTTGTGCGCTTCGTACGAGCGCTTGAGCGAAAAGCCCTTTTTAAGGCTCGCAATGCCGAGCAGGATACCGCCGGTGAAGCCGATCAGGCCGACGAGCGCGTTGAGGTCGCCGCCGCCGAGGCGCAGCACCATGCGCAGCGGGCAGCCGAGGAACGCCAGCGCGCCGATGACGACGAACGCGCCGAGCACAAAGCGGATCGCGGGCGAAGAGCCGGCGCGCGCCTTGAACTCCTTGCTCGCAACGCTCATGATGAACGCGCCGAGCACGAGGCCAATGATCTCAGGGCGGACATACTGCACCTTTGCCGCGCTGTGCAGGCCCACCGCGCCGGAAATATCGCGCAGAAAGCACGCGATGCAGAAGCCCATGTTCGTGGGGTTGCCGAGCGCCGTTAAGATGAGCGCCGCAAGGCCCACTGCGGCGCCCGCAATAATGACGCCCAGATGTACTTTTTTCATTTTCTCCAATTCTCCTTTTTTGATCGTTGACAAAATCAACACTTTTTGTCGAAAACCAGTATATCGGTTTATCTTTTGAAAAACAAACGGGATACATAGATGAAAGAGGGGGAACCATCGTTTTTTTCGATGGTTCCCCCTCTTTTCTTCAAATCACCAGCTCGTAAAAGCCGTCGACCTCCAACCCCTCCGCCTCGGTCAGCGCGGCGAGCGCGGCGCGGTCCTGGACCTCTGCGCGCCACGACATACCGCAGTCTGCCGTCAGCTCACGCGGGACGGGGATGAGCCGCCCGGGCAGGCCCTTCGCCCGGCAGAGCTTTTCCATCGCGATGGCCGCGGCCGTCGTGTGGAAGGTGATGACGAGCCATAGCTTTTTCTCTCTCATGTTGCGATCTCGCGGAGCGCGGTGACCGCGGCGTCCGCTTCCTCTTCCGTATTGTACCAGCCGAAGCTGAAGCGCACCGCGCCCTGCTCCTCAGTTCCGAGCGCCTCGTGCAGGCGCGGCGCGCAGTGCGCGCCCGGGCGGGTCGCGATGCCGTAATCCTCGGACAGGATATCCGATACCTCGCCCGAGTCCATGTCGCCGATGTTGAGCGCGGCGACCGCCGTGCGCTCATGGTCAAAATCGCCGTAGAGCGCCACACCCGGAATTTTCTTGACGCCCGCGACAAAGCGGCGCAGCAGCGCCATTTCATGCGCGTGGATGGCCTCGACGCCGGTCTCCTGCAAAAAGTCGAGCGCGGCGTTCAGCCCCGCGATGCCGTGGCCGTTGAGCGTGCCCGCCTCGAGCCGCGTCGGCATCTGCTCGGGCTGCTCGTGGAGATAGGTCTGCACGCCCGTGCCGCCGACCTTCCAGGGGTTGATGTCCACACCCTCGCGCACGCACAGTCCGCCCGTGCCCTGCGGACCCATGAGCGATTTGTGCCCCGTGAAGCACAGCACGTCGATGTGCATCTGCTCCATGTCGATGGGCAGCACGCCCGCGCTCTGCGAAGCGTCCACGATGAACAAAAGGTCGTGTTCGTGCGCAAATGCGCCGATGCACGCCAGATCCAGCGTGTTGCCCGTCAGGTTCGAGGCGTGCGTGCAGACGACGGCGCGGGTATCGGGACGCAGCAGCCGTTCAAAATCGGCGTAGTCGATGTTCCCCTGCCGGTCTGCGGGAACAAAGCTCAACTTGACATTGTTTTCCCGTTCCAGCCGGTAAAGCGGTCGCAGGACAGAATTGTGCTCAAGGTCGGTCGAGATCACATGCTCGCCCGCGTGGATGCAGCCATGGATGGCGATGTTCAGCGCCTCGGTCGAGTTACAGGTGAACGCCACGTGGTCAGGCCGCTTGCAGCCGAAGAGCGCCGCAAGCTTGCAGCGCGTGTCGTAGATCACGCGCGAGGCGGCAAGCGCCTCCTCGTGCGTGCCGCGCGCGCTGTTGCCAAAGCTCCCCATCGCCGCGACCACCGCGTCGATGACCTGCGGCGGCTTTCGCAGCGTGGTCGCCGCGTTGTCAAGATAGATCATCTTACGGACGGACGACGCGGTCCGCGCCGCTCATCTTTTCGACGATGACGTACATGTTCGTCACCTCGCCGACGGCGAGCTTTTCCTTGAGGTCGTAGAAGTTGAGGCACGTGCCGCAGCTTATGATCTCCACGCCGCGCGCGGCCATGCCCTTGAGGTCCTCGAGAGACTCCGAGCCCTCGCACGTGAGCTTCACGCCGCCGTTGTAGCAGAGAATGATATCGGGCAGGGTCTCCTGCTGGCTCAGAGCAAAGACAAACGCCTTCATCAGCGCGCCGCCGAGCTCATCATTGCCGCTGCCCATCTTGTCAGACGACAGCACCACGACCGTCTTCGGCTTGCCGCAGGTGTAGCACTCGCCGCTCTGCTCCTCCACCTTGGCGTTTTCCCCCACGGTGATGGTCACGCGGTACTCATTTTCGCCGAGTTTTTCGGTCGCGGACGTACAGCCCTTGCTTGCGGCCAGCTTGCCGAGATTCTGCACCGCCGTCTCGTTGTCGACCAGCGTTTCGACCGTTCCGGCGCCAGTAAGTTCCTGCATCGCCTTCTGCGTCTTCACAACAGGGATGGGGCAGGCGTCGCCCATGGCATTGACTTTGATCGTCATTTCTATCGCTCCTTATCACAGGGTTTGCACCCGTTATTTCTTTCTAACTATAACAGATTCCGCGCGAAGTGACACAACTTTTTTCTCCCGCCGCGAATTTTTTCATGGTTTTTCCCGTTTTACCGTGCTGTTATCATTGATTTTTTCGATGGCAGTCTCCGCCTTGCGCCGTTTGCAGCAAATTGATAAAATGAGAAAAAGTTTGTATCTTTCTGCGCATTCCGCGCTCTAACAGGCAGAAAGAAGCGGAAAGGAGGCCCTGCATGGACGAATTTGACGAGATCTGCCGGCGCTGCACATCCGTTGTCTACCGCTTCCTGCTCTCGCTCTGCAAGGACGCCTCCCTCGCCGACGAGCTAACGGCGGAGACGTTCTATCAGGCGTATCTGCACATCGACACATTTCGCGGCAACTGCCGCGTCGAATCGTGGCTCTGCCAGATCGCGAAAAACGCCCTCACAAAAGAGCTCCGCCGCCAAAGGCGCGCCGTCCCCTACGAGGAAACGCACGGGCTCGCCGCGCCGGACGACATCTTTGAGCTGCTGGCCGACAAAGAACAGGCCATGCGCATCCACGCCTCCCTGCACCGGCTCAAAGAGCCGTACCGCGAGGTCTTCACGCTGCGCGTGCTCGGCGAGCTGCACTTTCGCGACATTGCCGACCTGTTCGGCAAATCCGAGTCCTGGGCAAAGGTCACATTTTACCGCGCCAAGGACAAGCTGATCGAAGATATGGAGGAACACCATGAACATTGACTGCCGTGTCATCGGCGACCTGCTGCCGCTCTACGCCGACGAAAGCTGCTCGGACGCGAGCCGCGCTCTCGTGGACGATCATCTCAAAACCTGCCCCCGCTGCCGCGAAACGCTCGCGCGGATGAAAAGCGAGCAATTTCTCCCCGCCGCGCAAGTCATCGACCCGCCTGCCGTCGCCGACTATGCGCAAAAGGTCAAGCACCGTCGCCAGAAACGCGGCACACTCCTGACCGTCGGCGTCATCGCCCTGATCGTATTGCTCTCGCTCACCGCCGCCGCGTGGATGAACCTTGTCCGCGCACAGCACCCCTACATCCCCGTGGTTGAGGAGAGCGTCTGCAACCTTGCCGCCGGAGAGGTACAAACCTTTGCCGACAGCTGCGACGGCCGCCGTCTTTTTACGAACAGCACGCGCATCGCCGTCACCTTCCGCGCGGATACGCCGCAGAACGGCACGATCACGCTCTGGAACATCACCGATGTCACAAAGCCCTACCCGGCCATGTTCTACGAGGTCGACGGACGCACCGCGCGCTGCGAATTCACGAATCTTTCCTCCGCCGAACGCTACTTTGTCCTCTGCGACGGTCTTTCCGGCGACGTGACTCTCTCCGACGGACGTCCGACGGACCTTTGGGAGAGCTTTCTCGATCTGCTCCACACCCTCTTCCCGCGCTGACGGCGAAAACACGGCGGAGTTGACAAAGGCTTCTCGCTTCTCTACAATAAAGGCAGCTTTTTGAAGGAGGTGTGCGCCATGAACGACAAGCTGCGTCTCACGCAGATGACAAAGGCGGCGGGTTGAGCCGCCAAGCTGGGGCCGGGTGCCCTGACAGAAATTCTTGCTGACTTGCCGAATGTGTCGAACCCCGCGCTTTTAGTCGGCTACGACAGCAGCGACGACGCCGCCGTGTACCGCGTCTCCGACGAGGTCGCCGTCATCGAGACGGTCGACTTCTTCACCCCCATTGTGGACGATCCGTATCTCTTCGGTCAGATCGCCGCGGCGAACGCGCTGAGCGACGTGTACGCCATGGGCGGCGAGCCGAAAGTTGCGATGAACCTTCTGTGCGTGCCGAACTGTCTGCCGAAAGAGGACATTCGCGCCATTTTGGAGGGTGGGCATGCCAAAGCCGTCGAGGCCGGATGCGTCATCGCGGGCGGCCACACCATTCAGGATAACGAACCAAAGTACGGCCTGTGCGTCACGGGATTCGTCCATCCCGACCGCATCCTCAAAAATGTCGGCGCGCAGCCGGGTGATGTGCTGGTGCTCACCAAGCCGCTCGGCAGCGGCGTGCTCACGACCGCCATCAAAGCAGACCTCATCTCCCCCGCCGCCCGCGACGCGGTTTATGCCCACATGGCGACGCTCAACAAAAAGGCGGGCAATGCCGTGCGAAGCGCCAAAAATGTCCACGCCTGCACCGACGTGACAGGATTTGGCCTGCTCGGTCACAGCTATGAGATGGCGAGCGGCAGCGGCGTTACCATCCGCCTGCACGGCGCAACGCTCCCCCTGATGGACGAGGCGCGCGATATGGCTGAGATGGGCATCATCCCCGCGGGCGCTTACCGCAACATGGACTATGTGAAGCCGCATCTCAAGGTGCTGCCCACGGCGCAGCAGGTCTTCCTCGACCTCGCCGCCGACCCGCAGACCTCGGGCGGCCTTCTCGTCGCGCTCCCGCGCGAGGACGCAGAGCCGCTTCTTCGCGAGCTCCAGACCTTCGCCCCCTGGAGCGCCATCGTCGGCGAAGTGAGCGAGCTGCGCGCCACCGCGCTGGAATTCGACTGATCCAAACGGAACGCAAGCAAAAAAGGAGCTGAATGCCAAGGCATTCAGCTCCTTTTTTATATTCGCACCTCATTTCGCGTCCGCAGACGCAAAACATTTTCTAATCCGTATTTACTGACGACATGTGCGTCAGTAAATACACTTTGCACGGAGTGAGTGTCGAGCCAAGGGCGAGGCACAGAACGCAGTGAATCTTTTACACAAACAAGTGACTTATGTCACTTGTTTGTGTAAGTCACATGCAGTAGCTCGTGGCAGCGCTCTTCCCCGTATTCCGCCATCATCTGGGCGACCACGGGGTTTCCCGCGCGCTTGAACATTGCCGCGTTGTCGGAAAGGTGCAGGCCGTCGCCGCGCTTTTCCTTGCTCTTCTTGAGGCCGTAGGGCTGGCCCGCACCGCCGACGCAGCCGCCCTGGCAGGTCATCACCTCGATAAGGTGATAGAACTTCTTGCCCTCGTCGATTTCCTTTAAGAGCTTTTTTGCGTTGGCAAGGCCGTTGACGACCGCGAGCTTGAGCTCGGTGTCGCCGATCGTCACGCTCGCCTCCTTGATCGGCGCGTCGCCGCGCAGGCCGAGGATGCTGATCTCGCGCAGGGCGTTTTTGCTCTTATCCGGCAGGCAGTGGCGCACGACCGCTTCAGCCACACCGCCGCTCGTGCCGTAAATGACCGCCGCACCGGAGCCAAGGCCGAACGGCAGGTCGGGGGACTCCAGCTCCAGCTCGGAGAGCTGGATGCCCGTCTCCTGCATCATGTCGATCACCTCGTGCGTGGTGAGCACCAGATCGACGTCGGGGCGGCCGTCGTGGATGAACTCAGGGCGCGCGGCCTCCATCTTCTTCGCCGTGCAGGGCATGATGGCGATGTGATAGGTCGTGCGGCCGTCGGCAGCGTCCTTCGCGGCATACTTGTCGCGGAAGATCGCGCCGACCATCTCCATCGGCGACTTGCAGGTAGAAATGTTCTTCAAATACTTGGGATTCTCGTTTTCGAGATATTTCACCCACGCCGGGCAGCAGGAGGTGAACATCGGGAACGGGCCGCCGTTTTTCAGGCGCCCGAGGAATTCCTCGGATTCGGCGATGGTCGTGAAGTCCGCGCCGAAGGTCGTGTCGTACACCTCGTCCACGCCCATGAGCTTGAGCGCCGTGACGAGCTTATCGAGCACGTTTTCACCGGCGGGGATGCCAAAGGCCTCGCCCACAGCCACGCGGACCGCGGGTGCGATCTGGATGACGACGCGCTTTTTCGGGTCGTGGATGGCGCGCCACGCCTCGCCGATCTGGTTTTTCACCGTGATGGCGCCGGTAGTGCACACCGCCGCGCACTGGCCGCAGCTCACGCACTTCGTCTCGGCGAGCTTGCGGTCAAAGGCGGGCATGACCTGCAAATTGCTGCCGCGATAGGCAAAGTTCAAAATGCCCATACCCTGCATCTCCTCGCACACGCGCACGCAGTCGCCGCAGAGGATGCACTTGTTCGGGTCGCGCAGCACCGCGGGCGACGAGCTGTCGATCTCGTAGTGCTCGCGCGTATCGGGGAAGCGAATTTTGCGCACACCGAACTGCTGGGCAAGCTCCTGTAAGCGGCAGTGGCCGCTCTTTTCGCAGGTGGTGCAGTTGCAGTTGTGCGAGGCGAGCAGCAGCTCCAGGATGACGCGGCGGTGCTTGAGAAGCCGCGCGCTGTTCGTGCTGATGCGCATGCCGTCGCGCGGCTCCATCGAGCAGCTCGCGTCGATCTTGCCGGTCTTTTCATCCTCCACCACGCACATGCGGCACGCGCCGTAAACGGAGAGGTCGGAGTAATAGCAGAACGTCGGCATTTCAATTCCGGCTTACGGATGACGGAGAGCACATTCTTTTCGCCGTCGAAGTTGACGCGCTGACCGTCAACGATCATCATACCTTTTGCCATGTCTCTCAGCCCTCCTCTTCAATGGCGTCGATCGCGCCGAACGGACACGCGCCCCAGCACGCGCCGCAGTGGATACACTTATCATTGTCGATGGTGTGCGGCATGCGGATCTCGCCGGAGATGGCCTCCATCGGGCAGTTGCGCTTGCACTTGCCGCAGCCCTTGCACAGCTCGGGCTTGATGACAAGGCGGCGCCTGCGGCCGTTGCAGATCGGGCAGTGGTGGTCGACCACATGGCGCAGATAGTCCTGGCGGAAGTGGCGCAGCGTGCTCTGTACGGGCTTGCACGCGCTCTGGCCGAGGCCGCACAGCGCCGTTTCCGAAATGGTCTTGGAGAGCTCCTGCAAAAGGTCAAGGTCCTCAAGGCTTCCTTCGTTTGCGATGATGCGGTCCAAAATCTCCAGCATGCGCTTCGTACCCTCGCGGCAGGGAACGCACTTGCCGCAGCTTTCGTTCTGCGTAAAGCGCATGAAAAAGCGCGCGGTCTCGACCATGCAGGTGTCCTCATCCATGACGACGAGGCCGCCCGAGCCGATCATGGCGCCGATGCTCTTGAGTGAGTCGAAGTCGAGCGGCAGGTCAAGATGCTCGTCGCTCGCCGTGGTCGCGCCGCCGGAGGGGCCGCCGATCTGCACGGCCTTGAACTTCTTGCCGTCGGGAATGCCGCCGCCGATGTCGAAAACGACCTCGCGGATGGTCGTGCCCATCGGCACCTCGATCAATCCCGTGTTGACCACGTTGCCCGTCAGGGCGAAGGCCTTTGTGCCGGGGCTTTTCTCCGTGCCGATGCTATGGTACCACTCCACGCCGTTTTTGATGATGAGCGGGACGTTGGCAAACGTCTCCACGTTGTTGAGCACCGTGGGCTCTGCCCACAGGCCATGCTCGATGGTGCGCGGAGGTTTGACGCGCGGCATGCCGCGGTTACCCTCGATCGACGCGGTCAGGGCGCTGCCCTCACCGCAGACGAACGCGCCCGCACCCTTGTTGACGTGGATGCGGAAATTGAAATCGCTGCCAAGGATGTTCGTTCCGAGAAGGCCCATCTCCTCGGCGCGAGCGATGGCCGTTTTCAGGCGGTTCACTGCCAGCGGATACTCCGCGCGCACATAGATATAGCCCTCGTCGCTGCCGACGGCGAGACCCGCGATCATCATGCCCTCGAGCACGCTGTGGGGGTTGCCCTCCATCACGCTGCGGTCCATGAACGCGCCGGGGTCGCCCTCGTCGCCGTTGCAGACGATGTATTTTTTCGCGCTCTTCTGTTTGCGCGCGCCATCCCACTTGCGTCCGGCGGGGAATCCGCCGCCGCCGCGGCCGCGCAGGCCGGAATCGAGAATATTGCGGCAGATCTGCTCGTCCGTCATCTCGAACAGCGCCTTTTCAAACGCGCTGTAGCCGCCCTTGGCGATATACTCCTCGATGTCCTCGGCGTCCGACGTGCCGCAGTTTTCCAGCACCACACGGTGCTGCTTTTTATAGAACGGGATATCCTCCTGCTTCGGGTACGCTGTGCCGTCGAGATGGTAGACCAGACGGTCGATGACCTCGCCGCCGAGTACGGTCTTCTCTAAGATCTCGTGGCAGTCCTCGGGCTTGACGTGAATGTACATCACACCCATCGGCTCGATGTGCACGAGCGGGCCCATCTCGCAAAAGCCGTGGCAGCCGCTCATTTTGACGTGCAGGCTCTTTTCCTCGTCTGTGTCGTGCTTCAAGCCGACGTAGACCTTCAACCCGCGCGCCTCGCACTCGGATTTGAAGTTGTCGTAAATCTTCATCGCGCCGCCGGCGATACAACCCGTGCCCGCGCAGATGAGGATGGACGGCACCTCGCGGCTCTGCGCGAGGTCATGCTCCGCTCTTGTGCGCAGGACGCGGAATTCTTCTCTTGTCAGCTTGCTCACGCTCGCACCTCCTCTTTGCGGATGGACTCAAGCAGCTCGATGGCGCGCTCGGGGTCCATCTTGGCATGCACCTCGCCGTCCACGGTCATGACCGGCGCCAAACCGCAGGCGCCGAGACACGCGACCGTTTCGAGCGTGAAGAGGCCGTCGTCCGAGGTCTTTTTCTTTCCGTGCAGACCCAGATACTCATAGATCGCATCGTAAATCGGCCCGGACTTCCGCACGTGGCACGCCGTGCCCGCGCAGACCTTGACAATGTGCTTCCCCTTGGCTTCGAGCGAGAAGTTCTCGTAGAACGTCGCCACACTGTACACCTTCGACACGCTTAATCCGAGCGTATCGGCGATAAGCGTCAGGTTTGCTTCGCTTAAATAGTTGTACTCCGCCTGAACATCCTGCAAAATCGCGATGAGATTCGATGGGTCATTCTCATGCGAGGCAAGAATGCTCAGGATCTTTTCTGTGTCAGGTTTCATGGTTGCCCTCCTATCTAATCCTGACGGCGATTATACCGTATCTTTTAAGGCATTTTCAACAAATTACTTCAAAATTGTCGATTGATTATCCTTATAAGTCTTATATTTTTTCGTATCCCAATAAATACGGAACAACCCGTATCTCTGTGCGGTTTCATAAAAATGACTCCCGTTCAGGTTTTCCCTGAACGGAAGTCATTTTTCTCACTTTATTGAACGATACTTATTGCGCGCCGTGCGGCATGCGTTCTTTGACCGCCTTACCGGTCGGCGTAGCGGCAAGACCGCCGAGCGCCGTCTCGCGGAACTCGACCGGCATGCGCCGTCCGACCTCGCCCATCGCGTCGATGACCTCGTCGACGGGGATGCGGCTCTCGATGCCCGCGAGCGCCATATCCGCCGCGGAGATCGCGTTCACCGCGCCGATGACGTTGCGCTTGACGCACGGGACCTCGACAAGGCCCGCGACGGGGTCGCACACAAGGCCCATCAGATTTTTGAGCGCCATCGCCACGGCGTGGCCGATCTGCTCGTTCGTGCCGCCGCGCAGCGACACGAGTGCGCCCGCCGCCATGGCCGACGCCGTGCCGATCTCGGCCTGGCAGCCGCCCGCCGCGCCGGAGATGCTCGCGCGGTACGCGATCACCGCGCCGATGCCCGAGGCGACATACAGCGCCTCAAGCAGCTCGTGCTGCGTGTAATGCTCGCGCTCGCACAGCGGCAGCAGCACCGCCGGCACCACGCCGCACGAGCCCGCCGTCGGTGCTGCCACAATGCGGCGCATGCAGGCGTTCGACTCCGCCATGGAGATAGCCTGCACGATGACCTCGTCCATGAATTCACCGCCGATGCTCTCTCCGCGGCGCGCGTACAGGCGCATCTTGAGCCCGTCGCCGCCGACCAGACCACTCACGCTGCGCTGCGTGCCGGTATAGGAGTCCGCCGCATCCTGAATGGCCTGCCAGGTCGACAGCATCTTCGCCATCGATGCCTGCCGGCTCACCTGACGCTCCTCCATATCATACTGCAAAACGATCTCCCAGAACGGGATTTCTTCCCGCGCCGAGCGCTCAAAGATTTCCTTCATCGAATCCAGCGCCATCTTCATCGTCCTCCTTATCGTAATAAGTCACGCTCAGGATACCCGGCAGCTCAGAGAGAAATTCCACCTGCCGCGGCTTGATGTGCTGATCTGTTTCAATGACCATCAGCGCATCTCCTCCGCGGCGGTGGCGGTTGACGCTCATGTTCGCCACGTTGATGTGCACCTGGCTCAAAATAGACGTGATCGCAGCGACGGAGCCGGTCTCGTCCTGATTGCGGACGATCAGCGTGTTGAAGTCGCCCGTGAAGTTCACGTTGATGCCGTCGATCTTGTTGACGACGATCGCGCCGCCGCCGATGGACGACGCCTGAAGCGTCAGCTTTTTGCCGCTTTTGCCCGTCAGCTCCAAAAGCGCGGTGTTGGGGTGCGCGTCGCGCAGCTCCACCGTGCGGAACGAATACGCCATACCCGCGCGGTTCGCCTCCTCATAGGCGTTCGGGATGCGCAGGTCGTCCAGCTTCATGCCGAGAAGTCCCGCCAAAAGCGCGCGGTCCGTGCCGTGGCCGTAGCCCGTTTCAGCAAACGAGCCGTGCAGGCCGATGTCCGCGCGCGCCACCTCTTCGCCGAGCAGCGTTCTTCCCATATTGCCGATGCGCGCCGCGCCCGCCGTGTGAGACGAGGACGGACCGACCATCACCGGCCCCATCATATCGAAAATATTGATCATGGAAACCTTGTCCTTTCTGACCATCATTTGGGAAAAGCATATCATATCCGCCGCCAAAAAGCGAGTAAAATTCCGCTCTGCGCATTGCGACTATTGAATAATATCCTTTACCTTGATTCATTTTCGATATTCATTGAAACAGCGCTCACATTCATTTTTCTTCATAGCCTGATGCAAAAGGAGCCGTCCACAGGCGGCCCTTTTCTTTCTTTCGATGCAGAGCGTCAGGCCAGCATCAGCCCGATGAAAAAGCAGATCTGCGCAAGGCTGTTGACGGTCTGCTCCATCCAGTTCACCTTCGGGTCGCTCGAATCCATCCGGAACGCGAAAACGAGCATCAAAATCATCCCAAGCGCGCCCGCAAGGAAGAAAAGGCATGCCGGAAAACCGCTCAGCTTTGCAAGCATCGCTTCCCCGTTCAGCCCTGCGCGGTCTACGATCAGTGCCGCGAACATCGTCAAAAAGCCGACCGGCATCAGGACGCGCATCTGCACAAACATCGGCCAGATGTTCCTTTGGGAGACGGCCGCGATGAGCTTCCATCCCACCTTCACAACACCCGAGAGCAGGCAGACTACCGCACCCGCTACAAACAGTCCGCTGTGGAACAGGTTCCCCGCCTTCACCGCGGAGAAGCCGAAAAATACGACAGGGAGCAAATCGACGAACGCCATCGGGGCGCTGAAGCCCTCGGGGATGGTCTCTCTTGTCATGCGGTTTCTCGCTTTTCTGCTCATGGCGTCCTCCGTGATGATTTTTCTCTGCTTCTTATTCTGCCCCAAAGCGGTGGACAGGCGCGGCGGATGGTCCGCCGCGCCTGCGTTTTCTAAAAAATTCTTTTACACGCGCTTCCACTTTGCGCCGCCGGGCATGTCGGTCACTTCGACACCCTGCGCCTTGAGCTCGTCGCGGATGCGGTCGGCCTCGGCAAAATTCTTCGCCTTCTTGGCCTCCGCGCGCTGGCGGATCAGATTCTCGATGCCCTCGTCCGCCGTGCCGTCCTCAGAGACGACCGTGAAGCCGCCCGCGCTCTGCTGGGACGCGGCCTTCTCCTTCTTCTCGCGCTCGGCTTCGGCCTTTTTGAGAAGGTCGAGGCTCAACACCGTGTCATAGTCGCCGATGATGGCGAGCTTCGTCGCGCCCGTAGTCTTGGCCTTGAGCACGTCGTAGAGCGCGGTCACGCCCATGGCGGTGTTGAGGTCGTTGTCCATCTCCTTCATGAACTTTGCGCGGTATTCGGCGCGAACGGCCTCGTCCACGCCGCCCTCGTCCTTAATATTCGCGATCTTCGCGATGAGCTTGTTGTACGCGGCGACCGCATTGTCAAGGTTTTCCCACGTGAAGACAAGACTCTTGCGGTAGTGGCTCTGTAGGCAGAAGAAGCGGTACGCCAGCGGGTCATAGCCCTTTTCCTCAAGCAGCGAGACCGTCAGAGAATTCGCCCTTGGATTTAGACATCTTGCCGTGCGAAGTGTTGAGATGCGCCACGTGGCACCACTGGAGGCACCAGGGATGACCGAGGTAGCTCTCGCTCTGCGCGATCTCGTTCGTGTGGTGCGGGAAGGCATTGTCCACGCCGCCGCAGTGCAGGTCGAGATATTCGCCGTTGTATTTCATCGAAATGCCGGAGCACTCGATGTGCCAACCCGGATAGCCCACGCCCCAGGGGAGAATCCCACTTGAGCGCCTGATCCTCGAACTTGGACTTGGTGAACCAGAGGACGAAGTCGTTCTTGTTCTTCTTGTTCTCGTCCTCCTCCACGCCCTCGCGCACGCCGACGGCGAGGTCTTCCTCGTTGTGGTCGTTGAAGATATAGTAGCGAGAGAGCTTGCTCGTGTCGAAATACACATTGCCGCCGGCGATATAGGCATAGCCGGTGTCGAGCAGCTTCGTGATGATCTTGATATAATCGTCGATGAGACCCGTTGCGGGCTGGACGACGTCGGGGCGCTTGATGTTGAGCTTCTTGCAGTCGGCGAAGAACGCGTCGGTGTAGAACTTGGCGATCTCCATGACGGTCTTGTGCTCGCGCTTGGCGCCCTTGACCATCTTGTCCTCGCCCTCGTCGGCATCGCTCGTCAGGTGGCCGACGTCGGTGATGTTCATGACGCGGTTCACGCTGTAGCCCGAAAAGCGCAGGTACTTTTCCAGCACGTCCTCCATGATGTAGGAGCGCAGGTTGCCGATGTGGGCAAAGTGGTACACGGTCGGGCCGCAGGTGTACATCTCCACATGGTTCGGCGTGTGGGTCTTGAATTCTTCCTTTTTATGGGTCGCGGAATTGTATAAATACATGATAGATCTCCTTTGAGAAGATGAAATAACGGATTTAGTCCGCCTCTTTGAAGACGTCGAGGTTCTTTGCGAAATACTCAATGCCGGAGTACACGGTCGTCGCCACGATGACCGCGATGCACACGACATTCAAAAGGTTGCTCTGGAACACCAGCATCAGGCACAGGCACACCATGGTCGAGGCGGTCTTCACCTTGCCCGACCACGCGGCCGCGATGACGCGCCCCTGCTCCACGGCGACAAGGCGCATGCCGGAAACGGCAAATTCGCGCAGCAGCACGATGGCGAGGCACCAGCCGGGCATCTGCCCGCACTCGACAAAGTAGCACATCGCCGCCATGACGAGCATCTTGTCCGCCAGCGGGTCCATAAACTTGCCGAAATTCGTGATCTGATTATAGTGGCGGGCGATGTAGCCGTCGACAAAGTCCGTCAGGCACGCGACGATGAAAATGCCGAGCGCCCACCATCTCGCACCCGCGAAGTCCAGGTACAGCACCACTAAGAATACGGGGATCAGCGCAATGCGCATGATCGTCAGCTTGTTTGCAGTTGTCATATCTCTCTTTCCTCCTGCCTTGCAAGGCATTTACTTATTCGACCGCTTCGCCGGTCAGCTCGCCGTCCATCGTGCCGGTCAGGCGGACATTGACGAACTCGCCTGCCATGATATCACGTTCTGCGGAAAAGTAGATCTTTCCGTCGATATCCACGGACTCGGCGTAGCTGCGGCCGACAAAGGACTGCGCTTCCTCGCTCCAGCCCTCGCACAGCACCTCGCGCACATCGCCGAGGACGGATTCATTGTATTCGTCGATGATATCGCTCTGCACGTCGACTAAAAGCTCCGTGCGGCGCTGGGCCTCCTCCATCGGAACGTGCTCCATCGTCGCGGCCTTCGTCCCCTCCTCGGGCGAGAACGGGAACACGCCCGCGCGCTCGATCTTCTCCTCGCGCAGGAAGTCGCAGAGCTCTTCGAACTCCTTCTCCCCCTCGCCGGGCAGACCGGCGATGATCGACGTCCGCAGCACAAGGCCCAGGGATGCGTTCGCGCAGGTCGTGGAAAACCTTGCGGATGCTCTCTTTCGTGTCGCGGCGGTTCATCGCCTTCAAGATGTCGTCGTTGCAGTGCTGGATGGGGATATCGAGATACGGCACGATCTTCTTTTCCTGCGCGATCGTGTCGATGAGCTCATCGGTGATGTCATCGGGATAGAGGTAGTGTAAGCGGATCCAGTGGAAATCGAGCTTGCACAGCTCACGCAGGAGTGCGGCAAGTTGGTGCTCGCCGTTCAAGTCCGTGCCGTAGCGCGTGATGTCCTGCGCGATGACGATGAGTTCCTTCACGCCCGCGGACGCAAGCTCGCTCGCCTCGTCCAGAAGTTCGTTCATCGGACGGCTGCGGTAACGGCCGCGCAGGCGCGGAATGACGCAGTAGGCACAGCAGTTGTCGCAGCCCTCGGCGATGCGCAGGTACGCATACCACGACGGCGTGGACAAAATGCGCGCGCCGCCCTGCACGCAGTTCTGAATGTCGCCCATGTAGCAGGGGCGCAGCCCGCCGGGCGCCATGACCTCGTCGACCGCGCGGGCGATCTCGCCGTAGCTGCCGGTGCCGAGCACCGCGTCGACCTCAGGCAGCTCATGGAGCACATCGTCCTTGTAGCGCTGCGCCATGCAGCCGGTGACGATGATCTTTTTGAGCTTGCCCTCTTTTTTGAGCTCCGCCATCTCTAAGATATTATCGATGGCCTCCTCGCAGGCAGAGGCCAGAAAGCCGCAGGTGTTGACCACGGCCACGTCCGCCCCCTCGGGCGAGAGGACGACGTTGTGTCCCGCATGCTGCACCGTGGCCATCATCTGCTCGCAGTTGACCTGGTTCTTGGCGCAGCCCAGGGAAATGAAAGAAACGTTATAGGGCATAGAACCCCTCCTGATCGTAAACTAATTGTAGAAAATAGCCAAACGACTACCCTTCGTAATCGAATTCCGTCGCATTCTCGCTGATTTGGGCGATTGCCGCGCGCACATCGCGCCACGCGAAGCCCCGCCGCAGCAGCATGTCAGACAGTCTCTTGCGCCCCTTTTCATCGAGCATGCGGCCCTTTGTCTTCTGTGCGATCACGCGCGCGATGGCCTCCTGCGCGTCGGGCGACTTTGACAGCGCGTCCTCCCACAGCTCGCGCGGCACGCCGCGCCGGTAGAGCTCGTCGCGAATTTTCGCCTCGCCATAGCCCATGCCGCCGTAATGGTGCACGAGCATCGCGGCATACTCCGCGTCGTTGAGCGCGCCGATCTCCTCGAGCCAGTCGCACGCCGATTCGGCGTCGGCCTCGACCGAGCCCTTTTCCCTGAGCTTTTTCGCAAGCTCTTTTCTCGACAGCGGACGGGGCGAGATCATGTTCGCCGCGCGCACGCGCGTTTCGCTCCGCGCGCCGGACTGCTGCAATTCTACCACAGTCCTATCGTCAATGTCCAGTCCTATACATAAACCGAAACGCAGAAGCTCGCTCTCGGTGATCCGGAGGAGGTCTCCCCCCTCCAGATACACGAGAACGCGCTCCTGCTTATGCTTCGATCGTTCGATCTTCTCAATCTTCATCCTTGAAATCGTCGGCGCTGACATCCACGGCGCGGCCCGCGGCCTTCGCCGCCACGCGGGACTGCCCCGTCATCAGCTTGTCGAAGTTGCGGCGGATCTCCGCTTCGAGGTTGTCGGCGATCTCGGGATTGTTTTTCAGATACTGCTTGGCCGCGTCGCGTCCCTGACCGATGCGCGTTTCGCCCATCGAGTACCACGAGCCGCTCTTCTGCACCAATCCGAGCTTGACGCCGAGGTCGATCAGTTCGCCGATGAGCGAGATGCCCTCGCCGTACATGATGTCGAACTCCGCCTCGCGGAACGGGGGTGCCATCTTGTTCTTCACGACCTTGGCGCGCGTACGGTTGCCGATGATCTCGCTGCCGTTTTTCAGCGCCTCGATGCGGCGCACGTCGATGCGCACGCTCGAATAGAACTTGAGCGCGCGGCCGCCGGTAGTGACCTCGGGGTTGCCGTACATCACGCCGACCTTCTCGCGCAGCTGGTTGATGAAAATGACGATGGTGTTTGTCTTGCCGACCGCGCCGGTCAGCTTGCGCAGCGCCTGCGACATAAGGCGCGCGTGCAGACCGACAAAGCTGTCGCCCATCTCGCCCTCGATCTCCGCGCGCGGCACGAGCGCCGCGACGGAGTCGACCACGATGACGTCGATCGCGCCGGAGCGCACGAGCGCCTCGGTGATCTCAAGCGCCTGCTCGCCGGTGTCCGGCTGGGAGACGAGCATATCCTCGACCTTGACGCCAAGCGCGCGGGCATAGGTGATGTCGAGCGCGTGCTCGGCGTCGATGAACGCGACCTCGCCGCCCGCCTTCTGCGCCTGGGCGAGCACATGCAGCGCCAGCGTCGTCTTACCGGAGGATTCAGGCCCGTAGATTTCGATGATACGGCCCTTGGGCAGGCCCCCGATGCCGAGCGCCAGGTCGAGCGCCAGCGAGCCCGTGGAGATGGCCTCCACATTGCTCACGGTGTTGTCGCCAAAGCGCATGATCGAGCCCTTGCCGTAGGTGCGCTCGATCTGCTGCATCGCGGTCTCGATCGCCCGCTTCTTGTCGTCGGCCATCGCCGCAGCTGCCTTCGTCTGAGACTTTTCTGCCATGTTCGCGTTCCTCCCGATTCTTTATGTAAACTAAATTTGCTTCAAATGGTCTCCACGCGCGTGCCGTACACCACGCGGGGGATGTTGTTGAGGTCCTTGACGATCTGAATGTCGCCAAAGCCGTGCGAGCGCATGATGCGCAGCACTTGATCCGCCTGCCCGATGCCGACCTCGAAAAAGAGCATGCCGTTTTCACACAGGGCATCGCGCCACTTTTCGCAGATCACGCGGTAAAAGTCGAGCCCGTCCGCGCCGCCGTCAAGCGCAAGGCGCGGCTCGTGCTCGCGCACAGAGGCGTCGAGCGTGTCGATGTCCGCGCTCGGGATGTACGGCGGGTTGCTGACCAGAAACTGGAACTCGCCCAGCGTGCGCGCGGGCTTTTCCCGCGCGTCGATCTTCAGGCTTGCCACCCGCGCCGTCAAGCGGTTGCGGCGGATGTTCTGCCGGCAGATCTTGAGCGCCTCTTCGTCATATTCGCCGAGCAGCACGCGCGCGTTCGGCAGGTTTGCCGCCGCGGCAAGGCCGATGCATCCGCTGCCCGCGCAGAGATCCAGAATGCGGCAGGCCCCCGCGCCGCGCGCCGCGTCGATGAGCTTTGTCGCCAGTACCTCGGTATCCGGGCGCGGGATGAGCACCGCGGGCGAAATGTCGAGCGGCAGGCCATAGAACTCCCACTCGCCGATGAGATAGGCCACCGGCTCGCCCGCCAAGTGGCGCTTAACGAGCTCGCGCGCACTCTTCTCCACCTCGGGCGAGGCGTAGAGTGAGCCGTCGCGCACCAGCTCCTCGCGCGTTTTTGCCGCCGCGGCGCAGACGAGCTCGCGCGCCGACTGCGTCGCCTCCTCGTCGCCCGCGCGCCTCAGCTCCGTGCGCAGATCCAGATAGAGATTATTATACGTCGTTGCCATGCTTACCACGCATCCTTGCCTTTTTTCTTCGGGAATGACCAGCTCGAGCGCGCGGATGGCGACCTCGAGCATGCTGTCGTCCGGCTCGTTGGTCGTAAAGTTTTGCAGCCACAGGCCCGGACGCGCCAGAAAGCGCGTCACCTTGTTGTCGTGCCCGCCGACGTAGCGGTTGAACTCATACGTCACGCCCACGATGGGAATGAGCAGCAGCAGGTGCAGCCCCATGCGCACCCATATGTTGCGCCAGTTGACAAAGCTGAAGACAAGGCTCGAGACTAAAATCGACACGACCACGACCACAAAGAGAAAGCTCGTGCCGCAGCGCGGATGGTGGCGCGGCTGGATGCGGCAGTTTTCGACCGTCAGCGGCAGCCCCGCCTCGTAGCAGAAAATGGTCTTGTGCTCCGCGCCGTGATACTGGAACACGCGGTAGATGTCCTTCTGCTTGGAGCACAGGATCATGTAAGCGAAGAAGATCACGAGCTTGATGACGGATTCGACCAGATTGTGCACCGCCGCGCTCTTGATATACGGGTCGATAAAGCCGGCCAGAAACGTCGGCAGCAGGAAAAAGAGCAGGATCGTCAGCCCCAGCGACAGAAAGACCGCCAGCGCCGTGATGAATTTCTGCATTTTTTCGTTGCCGAGCTTTTTTTCAAGCCACTGGTCGAATTTGCTCGGCTCGGCGACGTTCTCGTCGGGGAAATAGTCCGCCGAAAACATCAGCGCCTTAACGCCCTTGACCATCGAATCGACGAACGTCACCGCGCCGCGGATGATGGGTAAGCCCAAAACGGGGTACTTGTCGCGCACGAGCGTCAGCTCCTCGACCTTTTCGACCAGCCCGTCCGGCGAGCGGACGACAATGGCCTGCTTGCCCGGACCGCGCATCAAAACTCCCTCGATCAACGCCTGTCCGCCGATGCTCGTGCGGAACTTGGACGCGGAAGCCTTGTTTTTTGCTTCTTCTGCCATGAATGGTTCTCCTTTTTCTATGCGATATCATACCACAGGCGTTGCAAGAATGCAACACCCGTTCTATTTTTCACGACATGGGCAGCGAGATCGTCACGACCGCGCCGCCGCCCTCGGCGTTGGCGATGTCGAACGTGCCGCCGTGCAGGCGCACGATCTCGTCACACACGGCAAGGCCGATGCCGCTGCCGCGTGCCTTCGACGAGCCCTTGTAGAATTTCTGCTTGACGAACGGCAGCTCCTCCTCCGGGATGCCGGGACCGTAGTCGCGCACGCGGATGACAAATTTTCCATCCTCGCACGCGGCGCTCACGTCGATGCGCTTTCCCGCGCCGCCGTGCTTGGCCGCGTTGTCGAGCACATTGCAGAAGACCTGCTTCATGCGCTCGCTGTCTGCCACGATCGGCGGCACATCCTCGTCAGGGCCCTTGTAGCTGACCTCGATGCCCTCCTGCCGGAAGAGCTCGAAATAGGTGTAGATTGCGTCCTCGAGCTCGCTGGCAAGATCGACGCTCTCCACGCGCAGCGTGAAGCGCCCGTCCTGCATCTTCGTGAACTCGAGCAGCTCCTCGACCATCGTGGTCAGGCGGCGGGACTCTTTCAAAATGATGCCGAGGCCGCGCTTCGTCTGGTCGATGTTCGCGCCGGGGTCAGCAGAAAGCGTCTCTGCCCAGCCGCTGATGGCGGTCAGCGGCGTTCGCAGCTCGTGCGAGACCGACGAGATAAATTCCTGCTGGATCTTCTCGGCCTGGCTGATCTTGAGTGACATGTCGTTGATGTTGTCGACCAGCTCGCCGAGCTCGTCGCGGTAGTGGTTCTCGATCAGGATGCCGTAGCTGCCGCCCGAAATGCGGCGTGCCGCGTCGCTCACGACCGCGACGGGCTGGACGACGTTGTTGATAAAAATAGCATTCGACGCCGCAATCAGCGCCATGCACACGAGTGCCGCCGCCGAAGCGAGCAGCGACTCGACCAACACGCGATGCTGCGCCTCGCGCAGCGATGTCACGTACCGCAGCACGCCGACGACGCGGGAGTTAAAAAACAGCGGATACGACACCGCGAGGATATTCTCCCCCGTCTGCGGATCGCGGCCCTGAAACGACGCCATTTTGCCGCCGATTGCGTTGTCAACGTCGCTCGTGCCGGGCAGCGTGCCCGCCGTCAGCCCGTAGGACGAGACCTGCACGCGTCCGTTCGTGTTGATGAACTGGAGCTCGATCGTGTCCTTTTCTTCGAACGTTTCGGCGGAGTACGACGCGAGGCGGTAATATTCGCTGTAGCTCTTCACGCCGTAGCCCGTGAAGGTCTCCGCCGCGATACGCGCGCGGCTCTCAAGACCCGAGCGCATCGCATTATAGTAGTATTCCTGCACGCCCACGCTGAAAAGTGCCACCGCCAACACAAGCAGCAGCAAGATCGGCAGCACCGCCGAAAACATCCACCGCTGGCGAAGGCCGCGGATGTGCAGCGCCGAGGCAAAGCCTTTTCGATTGTCCGGCATCGCTGCCCCTCCTTCGTTCGGTGCGCTCACACCGTCCATTTATAACCAAAGCCCCACACGGTGGAGATGTACTTCGGCTCCTGCGCGTCATCTTCGATCTTGAGGCGCAGGCGGCGGACATTCACGTCCACGATCTTGAGCTCGCCAAAGTAGCCCTTGCCCCACACGGCGTCGAGAATTTCCTCGCGCGCGAGCGCCTTGCCGCGGTTTTCCATAAAGAGCTTGACGATCGCGTACTCGATCTGCGTCAGCTTCACGCGCTCGCCGTTTTTTTCAAGCGTCCGGTTCGTCAGGTTCAGCAGAAACGGCGGCTGATACAACTCTCCGGTATGCGTGGCCGGCGTGTTTTCGCCCATGCGGCGCAGCAGCGCGTCCACGCGCGCGGTGAGCTCAGCCGGAGAAAAGGGTTTGGTCACATAGTCGTCCGCGCCGGTCATCAGCCCCGTCACCTTGTCCATCTCCTGCGTGCGCGCCGTCAGCATGATGATGCCGACCTGCGCGTTCGACATGCGGATGCGGCGGCAGACTTCGAACCCGTCGATGTCCGGCAGCATGATGTCGAGCAGGCACAGCTTCGTGTCGGGATTTTCCTGCAATTTTGCAAGCGCCTCTTCGCCGCACTCAGCCTCCACGACCTCGTAGCCCGCACGCTGCAAATTGATGACAATAAAACTACGGATACTGGCTTCATCCTCCAGCACCAGCACTTTTTTCATATCGTTTCTCCTCTCAGTTGTCTCCCATCGTCCATTCCGCCGTGATGAGCGAGAAGCGCTCGCGCAGCGATTGCTCATCAAGCGTGATATTCCATGCATCGCCGATCCGTGCGGCGTATACCGCCTCCACCTGCTGCGTGAGCACAAAGCGGCTGCCGATGTTGGCAAGTCCCTCGCGCGCCTCGCCCGTCAGGGTGTAGACGGTGAGCAGTTTCTCTCTCAGTCCGCCCTCGCCCGCGCGGTAGAAGGACACAGCGGTCTCGCCGCTGCCCGCGCTGCGCTCGACGGTCAGATGGTCCTTGTCCCACTCGTCCGGCAGCACAAGGCTCCAGCCGTCCGCCACATTGTGGAAGCAGCTCTGCACGTCCGTCACCGTGCCGTCGATGCTGTACTGCTCCCAGACAACGTAATACTGCAGCTCGCTCTCGCGGTCAAAGCGCTGCAAGGGACGCGTCTTCGGCGCTTCGGTCACGCCGTCGCTGTTTTCATCGCGCGGGAAAAGGCCGAGGAAAATTTCCTCCGCGGGTACCTGATTCGCGTCCGCGCCGAGGGCGATGTTCTGGAGCCGCCCGCTTCTGAGCGCCAGCACATCCGTCACGGTCAGGTTGTCGCCCGTCACGCCCGTGACGAACAGCGCGTTCTCCCCGCCCGTCAGCGTGCCAGCCGTCAGGCGGCTCAGCTCCGCCACCGAGGCGGACAGGCGCAGCGAGGACTTCGCGTGCAGCGCGCCGTCATCCCAGTCGTAGTAATCGACGCGCGCCGTACTCTCTTCGTCGCTGCAAATAATTAAAAGTTCCTGCTTCCCGTCGCCGTTCATGTCGAGGTTCGCGTAACGGGAATAGCCCGTCGTCAAAAGCGACTCCGGCGTGCCGGGAGAGAGCGGATAGATGGCAAGCCCCTGCACATCCGAGCTGCTCTTGTAGCCGACTAAGATCTCCTTCCGCCCGTCGCCGTCCAGATCCGCGTAGTTCACGCTGTAGATCTGGCTCGATGCGCCCTCGATCACGGCGTAGCGCTCGTAGCTGTCGCCGTCGGCTTTGAAGATGTAGATCTTCATCGGCTTTTTGTCGCTCGCGCGGCGGAAGAAGGCCACCGCCTCCTCGCTGCCGTCGCCATCCAGGTCGATCATCTGCACGCTCTGCAAATTGCTGCCCGACGTGGGCGCGGCATACTCCGCGCCGTTTGTGAGCAGCGCGTCGATCTGCGATTCGAGCGACTCATACTCGCCCGCGAGCTTCGGCAGGCGGTAGAGCGACGTCTCCGGCGTCGTGAACATGCAGCCCGAAAGCAGCAGTGAAAATAATCCGATCACCAGCATTTTCCCCGCGCGCTTCATTCTCTCCGCCTCCTTTTTCATACAGATACCAATACAGAGTTATCATAGCACGCCGCCGCGCAAAAAGGTAGCCCCTTTTTGCGCATTTTCCGCAAAAAAGCAGCGTTCCATGTCCTATCTAAGCCTCATCAAAGCGAAAGATGCGCCTTTCGCGCCCACCGGGCGCAAAACAGCATTCTAAAAAGCGCGCATTTTGTGCTCCCCGAGCACAAAACAGTGTCCTCGCATCGCACTCCCCCGGCGCATTTCGCGCCCTGCGGGCGCGAAACAGCCCACCGCACCCAAGCGTCGCAGACTTTCGCGTCCGCAGACGCGAAATAATTTTAATCGTCATTTCCAACGACATGCGCGTTGGAAATGACTCTTCTCAGGCCGCAAGTGTGGAATTCGCCCGCCGACGGCGGGCGAATTATGCGCGCAGCGGCCTGCAATCCCCCTCTAAAATGAAAGGGAACGGCTTTGCCGTTCCCTTTCATTTTAGAATTTGTACAATACTGTCGCCACCTGCGCCCTCGTCATTGCGCCGTTGGGGCGGAAGCTGCCGTCGCTAAAGCCCGTAAGGATTCCCATCGTGCTGAGCGTGCTCACGTACTCCGCCGCCCACGACTGGATCGCGCTGCTGTCGGTGAACTTGAGCGCGCCCTGGGCGTAGCCCTTTTCGGTCAGACGGCCGAGCATCGTCACCGCCTCCTGACGGCTCACGTTGGCCGTGGGGTTGAAGTAGAGCTTGCCCGAGCCGTCGGAACTGCCCTTGATGATGCCGAGCGAGTACATCGCCTTCGCGCCGTTCAGCGCCCAGGATGCGATCTCATTCGTATCGGCAAACGGGAGCTGCACGGAGGAATGATCCTGCGAAGAACCTAAGTAACGCGCGAGCAGCACGGCAAATTCCTGACGGCTGATGTTCGTATCCGGCAGGAAGTTACCGTTCGAGCCGTTCGAAATGCCGCTGCGCTTGAGGTACGCGACCGCGTCGTTCGCCCAGTGGTCCTTCATGTCGTTGAAGGCGGGCGTCGCGCTCGACGTGCCGGCGTTCATGCCCGCGCGGCTCAGGTTGCCGCTCGCGTCGCCCGCGACCACGCTCACGCGGTGCTGCGCGCCGTCCGCCGCGGGAAGAGAAATGCTCAGCGCGCCGCTCGACTGGTCATAGGTGTAGGACGTGTAGCTCTTGCCGTCGTAGGTCACGCGAATGGTTGGGATGGCCGCGCCGTCGATGTCATCTTTCACCGTGCCAGTCACAGTGTTGCTCGCCGCATTGTACTGGAGCGAGAGCTTCGGCGCGGTCGTGTCGGTCAGGCCGCCGTAGGAGAGCACGAGCTGATCAAGGTACACGGCGCTGATAAGCTCCGTGTCCGAAGAGACGGTCATGCCCGTGATCGCGGTCGCCGCGCCGAGGTTCGCCGTCAGGAGCTTCCAGCCGGAGAAGTTGAGCGCTCCCAGGTTCACGCTGCCAGTATCCGTCACCAGCGCGAGCTGCGCTCCGCTATTGTCGCCGTAGACCCAGAAGTTGAGCTGGTCGTAATTTGAAGGAATGGCATAGTTGAGGCCGATGTAGGCGTTGCCCTCGCTGCCGGTCGCATAGTCAAGCCGTGCGGAGGCGTAGCCGTTGTGCACGCGGGTCATCTCACTGTTGTAGGAGAGCATCGCACGTGTGCCGGTCGCGGTGGCAAACGAGGTCTCAAAGCCGTCGAGCGTGCGCAGGGCGCGCGCCGTCACCGTCACAGGGACCGTCACGGAAATGCGGCCGAGGCTCGCCGTCACGCTGCCGCTGCCGATGCTGCCGGACGCCGTGAAGACGCCGTTTTCGATCGTGCCGACATTCCCCTGCACGGTCCAGGTAAAGCCCTTGTTGTCGCCGAGCACCGGCAAATGGCGGTACATCGCCGAGGCGGTCAGCGTCGCCGTCTCGCCCGCGCTGAGCGTGATGGCGCTCACGGCCTTGCCGTTCTGCCGGACGCTGATGCTGTCAGGCTGCGTCACGACCTCGATCTCAAGCTTTGTGCTCGCGCCGCCCGCGTTCGCCGTCACCGTCACGGTGCCGGAGGCGGGCGCGGTCAGAATATTGCCGTCGATCGTGCCGCGATCCGCACGCAGCGAGACATTGGAATTTGCCATGGGGATATAGTTCGTGTCGAGCGCCGTCGCGGTGAGCTTCACTTGCGCGTTCGGGAGCACGCGGGTGCTCTCGCTTTCAAGATACACATGCCCCACGATGTTCGTCGGCTGGCTGTTCGCCACGAGGAAGAGGTGATTCGTCACCGCGCGCTCGCTGCCGCCGGAGGGCTTGTCGACAAGCGTCGATACCGTGCTGTCGGGGTTCGTCGCGACCATCGCGGTCGAGCCGCCGCCGTCCAGACTCAGCGCCGTTTCGCAGCCAAGCTCGACCATGCGCTCGGCAACCTGCGTCAGCGTCGCGCCGATGGAATAGCCGCTCTGGCGGCCGTCGATGGTGTACAGCACGAGCGAGCCGTCGCGCTTGAGGCCCACCGCCGTGCGCGGGGCCGCGCCGTTGACAAGGCCCGAACAGACCTGACCGTTATCGACCAGCTGATAGAGCGCGCCGATCATATTCGTCACGCCGTTCCACTCGCTGCCGCTCGCGCTGACGGAAAGCGTCAGGCGCTCGCCGGGCTGGAGCGCGCGCAGCTGCTCCACATAGCCCGCCGCCTTCAAATTCGACGAAAGCACATACTGTCCCGCGCCGACGGGCGTGTCCTTGCCGCCCTCGATGACCTGCTCGACCACGAGCGTCAGGCTGCCGTTCAGGCCGAGCGAGCCGCCGACCGCCGAGCAGACAACATCCACGCCCTCCTCGCTCGTGCCGGTCGTGGCGCGGGCATTGAAGGTAGAGTCATAGAGATAGATGCCGAATGAGCTCTGGCGCACGTAGTTGAAAGCCGTGACCGTCAGGCTGCGGCCATAATCCGACTGCGCCGTGATGCGGAGCGAGGGCTTGCCCATCACCGTGCTGCCGTCGTCGCGGAAGCCGATGGCGTAATACTCGCTCGAGGCGTTGCGCAGCACGCCCTCGGTCATCATGCTGCCAAGCGGGATGCCCGTCGCCGTGTCGTAATAGTCGCCGTTGATGCCCGCGACCACGCGGTAGCCGCGCGCTTCGAGCTTTTTCGCGGCGGTCGAGACCGTTGTAAGCTGGGTCGTGTAGTCGCCGCCGCTCACGATGGGCTTGACGCGTGCGTTGGGCGAGTAGACCACATAATTCTCCTGACGGAGATCAGAATACGTATTGCTCCAGAACGTGCCGGCGTTGAGTTCGGTGCGCTCGTTGACCTCGACGCTTGAGCTCGTCAGATCGTCGCCGAGCGCGTCAGACGCGAACGCGTTGAGCGGAGCCGCCGCCAGCACGACTGCCAGCGACAGCGACAAAAACTTACGGATGATGGATTTCACGATTTGCCTCCTTGCTGAAAATGCCTTGAATTGGTAAACATAACACAGTATAGCAGATGCCCTGCCATAAGTAAAGACGCGAAAACGCGGAAAAAGTTTCCACTTTTTTCGCAAAATTTAGAGGGAAAGCGCCTCGAGCACCCGCACGATGACGGCGTTTGACACCAGAAAGCCCTGCGGCGTCAGCCGCCAGCGGCCGTTTTCCTTTTGGGAAAGGCCGTGGTGCGCGCACTCTTCGAGCACTGCCTCGGCGTCCCGCGTGTCCTCCTTGAGCGCCGACAGGTCGAGCCCCCGCGCGGTGCGCAGGGCAAGCATGACGCGTTCTTCTTCGCGCTCGCGTTCCGCGGGGCATGCGCTTTCGGAAAGGTGCTCCTCACCCTTGATGTAAGCATTCAAGTCGCGCGCGTAGGCGAAGCGCCGCCCGCCGAAGTCCGAATGCGCGCCAGGACCGAAGCCCAGATACTCCTGCATCGTCCAGTATTTGAGGTTGTGGCGCGACTCGCGCCCGGGACGCGCGAAGTTCGAAATTTCATACTGCGCGTAGCCCGCCTTTTCGAGCAGCTCGACCGTTGCAAGGTACTCCTCCGCCTGTTCATCGTCGTCGGGGATGCGCAGGGCGTCTTTTTTGCGGTCGAGCGGCGTGCCCTCCTCGATCTTGAGCCCGTAGCAGGAAAGGTGCTCAGGCTCAAGAGCGATGGCCGCTTGCAGGTTTTCCCGCCAGTGCGCCATTGTCTGCTCGGGTAGGCCGTAGATGAGATCGAGGCTCACATTGTCGAAGCCCGCCGCGCGGGCGGCATGTACGGCCTCAACCGTCTCTTTATGCGTGTGGACGCGCCCGATCAGGCGCAGCTCGTCGTCGCTCGCCGACTGCATCCCGAGCGAAATGCGGTTGAAGCCCGCTTCTCTGAGCTGCCGCAGTGCTGATACCTCCCGCGCGCTGTCGGGATTCGCCTCGGTCGTGATCTCAGCGTTTTTGTCCACGCGGTAATGGGCAAAAACCGTCTCCAGAATGCGGCAGAGCCGGTCTGCGCCGAGATAGCTCGGCGTGCCGCCGCCAAAGTAGATCGTGTCAACGGTATGGCCTTTCGCCTGATCCGCCCAGCGGATCAGATCGCGCTGCAAGGCCGCGGTGTAGGCGTCCATCTTCTCCTCGGAATGAGGAAGCGAGTAGAAGTCGCAGTAAATGCACTTCGCCTTGCAGAACGGAATGTGGAGATACAGTCCCAGCGGTCGCATCGCGTCAACTCCTTTGCAAAAATGTCCTCGCCCATTGTAACACAAACCTCGCCGCGCGCAAGACGGTATCGCGCGGATATTTCGTCCATTTCCCGCAAACACTACGACAAAAGGAGTGATTCTTCATGGATATGACGCCGCAGGAATATCAGGAGTATGTCAAGCGCCTTGCGCCCAAATCGCCCATTTTCAAGGATACCGCCTTTGCCTTTTTCATCGGCGGCGCGATCTGCGCGCTCGGCCAGCTCATCCAGAACGGCTTTCTCTCGCTCGGCCTTGCAAAGGCGGACGCAGGCACGGCGACCTCGATCTGCCTCATCTTCCTCTCCGCACTTTTAACAGGCTTAAACCTTTACAATTCCATTGCGCGCTTTGCCGGGGCCGGCACGCTCGTGCCGATCACGGGCTTTGCCAACTCCGTCGTCTCCCCCGCCATCGACTTTAAGAGCGAGGGCTTCATCACCGGCATGGCGTCAAAGATGTTCGTCGTCGCGGGGCCGGTCATCGTGTTCGGCACGCTCGCAAGCGTCGTGTACGGCGTTATCCTGATGCTGATGGGATAGGAAAAAGCGCGGCGGGGCCGCGCTTTTCTCTTGCGCCGCGCCGCACGATATTCTATAATGTTGCCATCGAATCAAACGATAATGTACAATAAGGGACCTGTTGACAAAGGTAGCAAATACGTCCGTTCTATGGTAGAATAACCATAAGGAGGGATGCAGCATGATGGGACGCCAAAGCAGACAAATGGCAATGATTTTCGTGGATATTGAGTCACTGATTCCAGAAACCCACCTGCTGCGGAAGATCGAGCGGATGGTATCCTTTGATTTCATCTATGATCTTCTGGCGCCATATTATCCGGCAACAGGCCGTCCATCTGTCGACCCTGTCAGTATGTTCAAAATGCTCTTGATCGGATACCTGTATGGCATCAAATCGGAGCGGCGGTTGGTGGAGGAAGTTCAGCTCAACATCGCCTACCGATGGTTTTGCGGATTTGAACTGGATGACACCATCCCAAATCACTCCACATTCAGCAAGACCAGAACACGAAAATGGCAGCAGAGCAGCCTTTTTCAGAAAGCCTTTTATGAAATAGTCAAGCAATGCATAGATAGCGGGCTGATCGACGGAGAAGCGATGGCTGCGGATGGAAGCTACATTCCGGCCAACGTATCAAGAGAAAGCTGGATCAATGTAGAAACAGAAGTTGAACAGAGTATGCAAAGCTATCTCGATTCTTTGGATGAAGAGCTCTCCAATCAGCCGGGCTTCAAAAAGCCGCCAACAAAAATTGTAAGGAAGTGCCGTACCACCAGCCAGACAGATCCAGACAGCGGCTATATCAATCACGGCAGCAAACGCGGCATCGGGTATCTGATGGAAGCAACTGTGGACTGCAAACACGGCATTTTAACAGGCGTTGATGTATATTCTGCCAATGAGAAGGAAAGCGTCCTGATCTTGCGGCATTTGGAACGGCAAATCAATCTTGGCATCCCAATGAACCGGCTTGCTCTGGATCGCGGATATGAGACTGGTGCTGTTCACCGGGGGCTGGAGCTTCTGGGCATTACTGGATACATCCCCGCGATCCAATTCTCCAATCCACCTGAGAAATATGGATTCTCCTACGATCCACAGCTGGACGCATTCATCTGTCCGGAAGGAGTTCCTCTTACGTACCACAGGCTAAATTGCAGCAAATCGACGGGCAAATATCTGCGGTGCTATCAGGTCGAGGGCGATGCCTGTATGCGCTGTCCAAAACGGCCGAGCTGCTTTGACAAGGCTGGAATTCGGCGCAGAGTGTTGGCCAGCAGCTGCTATCCGGCATTTTTCAGAGGGCATCAGCGCGTGGGAACTCCTGAATACCTGTCCATGATGCGGCTTCGCAAAATCTGGGCCGAGGGCAGTTTCTCCGTCTTGAAACGGGAACACTGTATTTCAAAGATTCGAAAAAGGGGCATTCTTGCAGCTACGGAAGAATGCCTCCTTGCTGCCATGGCCCTAAATCTTAAGCGGATGGCAAAATGCCATCTTTCGCTATCTCCCAATTTACTGTTCTGCTGGAACCACTGTGGGTTCCAGCAGTTTTTTTGCTTTTGTCAACAGGTCCCTATATTGACACAAGCAGAAGCGTTGAAGACTGAGATTGAGACTGGCCTTCAGGTTGGCGTAGATCATCTGGAGGACAAGCCGATGAAACGCAAGCCTGTGAAAAAGTATCACAACACCAGGCACTTGCTCAAGCAATACCGCAAGGTGGCCTATGCGATCCAGATCTCGGAGTCTGACATGAATGTCAGGATGGAGATGGAACATGGCACCCGGCTTTCCACACTGGAGGTCAATGCAGAGCTTGCTGGGGTTGATTTATCCGGCTCAAAGCTTGAAGGATACGCACGCACGGTCATCCGGAGCAAGAATATGCTCCAGATCATCAAAAACGCGCTGAACACGGTAAGGCTGGATCCGGATCATGGGGAGTTGATGTACCAGATCCTCTATCTCACCTACTTCTCGGAGAGGAAGCTGGCCAACCGTGAAGCGATCCTTGCAGAGCTCGAGCGAATAGGTTTCCAAATGTCGATGGTGACTTATCACAGTTACCTCAATATGGCGATCAAAGCCATAGACCGCATTTTATGGGGTTATACGGCTCGTGATTGTATGGAAATCATCAAGCAATTTCTGCCCTGAACTAAAATTGAACTATTTCCGAACTGTATTTGAAGTCCTGCTTAATTGCATCTGTATTCCATAAATGCTAAGATGATAGCGTCGAAAAAGTTTCATCGATGGACGGCCCTCTGCTCTGCCGGGGGCATTTTTCATGCATAAGCCAGGAGTTTGGGTCGCACTGCCCAAGCCCCCCGGCTTTTTTCTTTTCGGCTCTAGTTGAAAGGAGGACTTCCCAGTATGAATCAGAACAAACCTGCCGTCGTCAAGAAGCTGCAGGAGCGATTCAGAAATGTAAGCGTTGGTCGTGGACTGTATATGGCATTTGTGATGCCTACGATGCTGAGCATGTTTTCCACTCGTGCTTTCGCCGCGGATACCATTTGGACGAAGGCGAGTGCGATCATGCAGGATGTGTATACGCAAATCCTCAGTATCAGCACTATTGCCGCAGTTGTTACGGCTGCCGTTGCGCTTCTTCTGATGAACTTCTCCAGATCCGGACGGACGGTTGACGAGTCCCGTGCCTGGTTGAAGCGGATCATCATTACTTGGGCTATCCTGAATAGCCTTGGCTTTATCATGGCCTATGTGACGCCTTTCTTCACCGGTGGCACTTGGACGCCTTAAAGGAGAAACAAGACATAAAAAACATCATCTGCTTGGTATCCGGTAAGGCGCACTTTCTCACTGGAGTACATCTTCGAACTCAAGGAATAGAAAATCGGGGTAGCACAAGCGTGCTGCCCCGATTTATTCGTCTAAGCCGGCAAAGAACCCGTCATAGCTGCAGTTGTAGAATTTGCGCAGCTCAATAATGACGCTTGCCTTGATGTTCAGTTCTCCAGATTCGTACTTGGCATAAGCGGTTCGACCGATATCACAGCCGCGACGCTGGAGCTCAGCGCAGAGCTTCTCTTGTGAAATGCCATACTGATCACGCAGCCGCCTGAGATTAGACCCCATGTTGCGGTCACGACGGATTTTCTGTTCCATATGCTCTCTCCCCATTGACCAGTATTGGTTGCAACTATTATCATTCTACGGTACAATGAGAGAAAATGTTGACCGTGATATTGGTCAGCTTTTGAGGAGGAGCTTATGCGAGGGTGGATCAGAGGCAACTGGAGACATCTGATGGTAGGCTTACTATGTGCTGCAATCGTAATCTCTGGTACTGCGCTTTATCTGACCTATCGCCAGCCAGAGGTGTGTTCCCTTTGTGGGAGTGGAAAGCGGGAGCGTTATCAGGCGCCGGTGATCCTCAATCTCACAACCGGTCAGAGCAATGAAATGCGGATTTACGATCCTGATTTGCCTTTGTCGGAGTATGAGATTGCGCCCATTCAGACCACTGGAACCTTTAGCTTTGCATCATGCGCCGGCTATACCGGGCGGCGCGATACCTGCTCCCACGCCTGTACCGTAGATCTTCCGATAGAGACGAAGGGACTGAAGGTTTCTAACTTTTGCTTGGATTGCCGAGTTCTCTTGAAGGACCACGCCGAGAATGGTTTTGTTCTGGCTGACCTTTATGTCGAAGATGCCATTGATATCTATCCTGCTACCGTTGGAGCTGACTACACTATCCGAGATTACCGGATTACAGTGTCTGAGACAAAAGTTCGGTCGGAGATGGAGCTTATCGTGCTAGGAATTGCGGAAGGATTGACCTTTGTAGATTAAGTAGGATGTGGGGCTTCCGCATGGCGGCCTCACATCTTTTGTTGTTTTTGGCGAGCTCTGTCCGTATTTTTGGACAGAGCCCCTGCTATGATGCGTATAGTTCCCACATTATCGTATCAAAGAGAGGAGCAAAACAGATGAGTATACCGTATCAATGCACAGCTCCTTCTTCATATTGTCCCGCATCTCGAGCGCGACGATCTCGCCGTTGAAGCAATCCATGATCGGCGAAACATACAGCTTGCCGTCTGCACACTGTACCTCGGTAATATCTGTGAGAAACTTCTCCGAAGGGCGCTGGGCACTGAAGTCCCGTTTCAGAATGTTTTCCTGCTCCTGCGCTTCTGTCGTGGCTTTCGTGATTCCATGCGGAATGCGTCTTTTATGGAGCCAGCCATTCTCTTTCATCACGCGATACACTGTCCTCCGGCTGACGTCAACGCCGTCCTGCTCAAGCGCGAGGCATACGCGATCCACGCCGTAGTTGCGATTATCCGGATGCTCCGCAAAAATTGCATCGATCTTGACCGCAAGAAGCTGACGGCTGCTGTGCCTGCCCCGGTTTCGAAGCCACCGCTAATAACCGGACTCGCTCAGGACTATATGCGGGGTCTGCAAGCGCGAATTGAACAGGCATACGGCAAGCCTGTCCCACGAATTACGCCTCATGTGTACGCCATACCTTCTGTACCAACGTTCAACAGGCGGGGCTTGACGTGAAAAGCCTGCAATATCTGATGGGACATTCCAACGCCAGTGTGACGCTGGATGTCTACACCCACAGCAGCTTTGATTCCGTCGAGAGAGCCTTTGAACAGATCGCCAGCAACCTGTAATTTTCATTGTACGAAGTTGGCTGGCTTACGCCACAACTTACGCCAATTCCCTGTCAAGTGGCGTAGATTTGCGCAGAAATATGTGAATTTTCTAAGAATCAAGGAAGCCGCAAAAAGCGGCTCAAAGCCTTGATAACTCTACAAAAATCTATATTTTCCGTTATATTCGTTTTGCTTCAAAAAGTTGCGGTTTTGAAGGGATCTGCTATTCTGCTTAAAAAAGTCATCATAGTAAAACTGGCAGATTGGGACACGGTGAAATCTAACGTCTTTGCAAAAACGGCGATCCGGTTTGTTCAGAAATTGCCGGAGGCGAGAATGTTGAAATCTGTGGTCGTGCCGTTTTGGAAAGGCAGGGCATAATTACCCGCAGAGCATGACCTTTACACAGAATACGCCGTCCTGATAGGTAACCGTACTCACCCCACCGGATTTTTCTGCGATGTGACGGACGGACTGAAGTCCGACGCCGTCTCCTTTTCGCTTGGAGGACTGAAAGACACCACCTTTTTCGCGGATGACTCCGTCATAGGTGTTTTCAACCTGAATCAGTGCCAGACTGTTGCCATGCAGATAGGCTGTCAGTTTGATCCTGCGTCGGGCAGGCGCGGTGCGCAGGCTGGCTTCCAGCGCATTTTCCAGCAGATTCGAGAGAACCAGACACAGATTGATTTCGTCTACAGGAAGACATTCTGGCAGATCAATCTGCACGGAATACGGGATATTCTCCCGTTTGGCAAGCGCGCAGTAATACCCAACCACGCTGTCTGCCGCCCGGTTTTCGCAGAAGTGCATTTCAAGACTTGGAATTCTGGAAACCGCACCGGAGAGATAGGCTTTGATCTTTTCAAGATTCCCTTCTTCTGCAAGGGCAGCGAGCTGACATAGCTGGTGGCGCAGATCGTGCCGCGCCTGCCGGGCGTCCTCAATGGCAGCTTTCAGGCTTTCGTAGCGCTGCTGCTGCATGGAAAGCAGCTGGTTCTCCTGCTGCAATCTCACATTCCGGTTGATGCTGATCGCCATCAGAAGGAAGATTGCGTTGAAGAAAAGCATCAAAAACAAAAGTGTGATACTGATCACAAAATACCCCTGCAAAACACGCCCGGTATAGAGTGTGTCCGCATACTTGGGGATCATAAACAGATTCAACGCAATGAACACCAGCGGCAGTACCCAGAACACATACCAGGTCTGCGCAAAATTTTCATCCTCGACCATCCTCCGCACGCTGTGCGTCGCAGGATAATAGGCGATGGCGGCAAACAGCCAGCAGATCGCATGATAGCAAATCGCAGATCGCAGGCAGAACCACGGCGCAGCCTGCGCCTGCGGCAAACCGGCCAGCATAGCGGCGTTGATCGCTCTTGAAAGGCTGTTGATACAGGCAAATACCGCACAGACGGACAACGCAATCGTTCCGGATTTCCAAAGCGAGATCCGGAGCGTTTTTATGTAGATCACGACTGCAAGCAAGGTTAGGCCTGCAAGCATCGGCGCAGTCGGCATGCGGCGCGCATAGCACACCACGCCTCCGGCGGCGCAAAGCAGCGCAAGCAGCGGAACAAGCCACAAAACAAGCTTTGACAGCGGCTGCTTTAAGCTGGATTTTGCCGGGAAGTAGGCAAGCAGCATGCCGGGAATCACCACGCCGAGCTCCAGAATTGGACGCAGCAGCTCCATTATGCCATCCGCCCCCTTTGAAGCAAGAACTCCATAAGCGCCTGCCGGGCGCTTTTCAGAAGGTCCTGACTGACAAACACGCGGCTTCCGTCCGCCATGCGGAAGGCGGCGCCTTCCAGATCCTTCGCGTGTTCCAGATTTACGATCACGCCGCGCCCGCACACAAAAAAGCGTGTGTCATCCTTTAGTGGGGAGATGAACGACTTGAAGGGTTGGCGTGTGGCAAGCGTCTTTTGAACCGTCGTATGGACGTAGATCATGTGGGCAAAATGCTCGGCATAGACGATGTCCTGATAGCGCAGATGGATCTCGCTTCCCCTCCACCTTTAGTCCATATATTTGTCCGGCTGCGGTACGCGGGCAAGCAGCTCGTCCGTCAGCGCATCGATGTCCTCCTCGGTGAAGGGCTTGACCAGATAGTGCAGCGCCCGGACCTGAAATCCCTCCAGCGCATGATCGGTAGAGGTCGTGGTAAAAACCAGCAGACAATCCGTATCGGTTTTGCGCAGCTCTTTTGCCGCCTCCATGCCTGTCATGCCATTCATATAGATATCCAGAAATGCGGCGGTAAAGGGGGCTTTCCTTACTGCTTCCAGAAATTTCTCGCTGCTTTCGTATTCCAGAATATCTGCCTGCACATTTCTCCGGTGAAGCTGCTGCTCCAGCCGGTCTTTCAGCAGTGCACGTTCCGCGGCAAGATCGTCCACAATCGCAATTCTCATGCAGCGAATTCTCCTTCCTCTTCCTGCACATATTCAAATCCAAAGTGATTATATCACAGAGCGTCAAGGTTGGAGAAGCCACAACCCCGGAATTCGTGCCATAATCGTCCCTTTCGTGCCACGGCGCTTGAAAGACTGGCAGAACCTTTTTATACTGAGCGTAAGCAAGGCGTCAAATTGGATTCAGGAAGGAGGGCGGTCTGTGTATCGTATTGCCGTACTGGCAGAACAGGAAGCGGAGCGGCAGCGCTATGCCGAACAAATCACCCGGTTCTGTGAATCGAAGGGGCTGTTTCCTCAGGTCGTGCAATATGACGACCAGGAACGCTTTTTTGAAGCGGCGCAGAAAGATGCTCCAACCAATGCTGTCATTGCACTCTCCGGGGTGGCAGGGCTGAATGCAGCGGTGCACCTTCGTTCCTTATGTCCCGTGTGCCGGATGATCTGGTGCAGTGATCTTGATTTCTCGCTTCACGCCTTCCGACTGCGGGCTGATTATTTCCTGCTGAAGCCCGTTTCTGAGGAAGCGTTTCAACTGGGACTTTACACCTGGCTCGCATGAAACCTCAACAAACTGTATGAAAAATAAATAAACGGAGGATATTTTGATGAAAATGGAAAAAGTATTACGCTCTGCGCTGCTCCTGCTGCTGGCTGCTGCGCTCTGCCTGAGCATGGCAGCCTGTACACAGACGCCAGCCGAGTCTTCCCCGGTCTCTGAAACGCAGACGCCCGAAACGGCCGCATCAGAGAAAGCCTCGCCGGAGGATGATATGCCGGAGGCCGCTGGCACAGAGGAGACCCCGGCGTCCGACGCATTGTCCTCTGCACTGCCGGTCAAGACGCTGCGCGCCAAGCGTGTCGACGAAAACCCCTACATGGCAAAGAGCGACGCTAACATTCACCACGACGGCTACAACACCGACTCCACGGATGAAGTTCTGCCGCTCGGCATCTACCCGGAAATCAACGTTTCCTATGAGAAAATCAACGCGAACGCTTCGCCTGCCATTTACTTTGACAGCTATGGCCACGCGGTCGTGCCGCTGCTCGGCGGCATCGCCATCCGCGACCTGAACGCGAAGGAAACCACGACGCTGGGCTATTTCTCCCCGAAGCAGCATGACGGCGGCGGTTACGTCATCCAGAGCTCCTATACGTTCCTGGACTCGGAAAACCGCATCGTCTGCCCCACCAGCAACAACCATGTGCTGATGCTGCGCGCAACGGACGAAAACGGCAATGTCATCCCCGAGTTTGAAAAGGTGCTCGACATCGACATCAAGGCAGCGGCTGAGGCCGCGCTCGGCAAGGAGCTGACGCAGAATCTTCTTTCCGTGGTCTTTGACTACGAAGGAAACCTCTGGTTTGCAACCGGCGGCTTCCGCATCTACCCGGAGCGTGAGCAGCAGGGCGTACTTGGCTACATCGCACGTTCCGCCATCGATGCCATTCTGAACGGCGAGCAGACCGATCTTTCGAAGGCCGTCTTCGTCTACGAACTGGCGCTCGGCGAGGGCGCAGAAAACGGCATCGCCGCCTCCAAGGACGGCGCAGTCATTCTGACGAACATGAATTGCTATCTGCTGCGTGCCAATAACGGTGTCGACGTTGCGTGGTGTACGCCGTATGAGAGCGTCGGCGCAAAAGTCAGCGGCGAGGGCGACAAGACCACCGGCGGCGGTCTTGCCTGGGGCGGCGGCTGCTCTCCGTCGCTGACGCCGGAACTTGTGATGTTCACCGACAATGCTGACCCCGTCAAGCTGCTGGCTCTGGATATGAAGGACGGTGAGATCGTTGCAAGTCTGCCGGTTCTGGACGATCTGCCCGAGGGCTATCAGGTAGCGGTCGAGAACTCCGCGATCGTCTATGATGACAGCGAGGGCACTGTCAGCACCATCGTGTGCAACTGGTTCGGCGCAGGCAACGCAGGCCTTGCCGATCCCAACAACGACTCCTCAATTCAGAGCTATGCCAACATTTATGACCAGAACTGGTTGATGAAGGGCAACTGCATGATCGCGCCCGGCGTCGAACGTGTCGATACCATCAAAACCGATTCCGGCTATGAGATGAAGAGCATCTGGTCTCGAAATGACCTGAGCGATACATCGATTCTCAAGCTTTCCACCGCGACGGGCTATGTCTACGGCTACGTGCAGGATCTGACCACCGGGATGTGGAAGTACATCATTCTGGACTTTGCGACCGGCGAGACCGTCTTACGATGGATGTTTCCAACAAGTTCGGCTACAACAATATGGCCATCGGAATGTATGCCGGAAACAGCGGCAACGCACTCTACTGCCCGACGGGCTATCTGGAGCTGCTCAGATTGCAGGATCGCTTCGTCTATCTGCCCGAAATGCCGTACCGAGAGGTCGACCTCGACCAGGCGGCGAGAAATGTTCTTTCGCAGGAACAGTTTGCGCTTGACGGCGGCGAAGGAGAAGTCGCGAGCTGGCGCAATACCGTCACAGTCGAAAATGTTCATCCCAACACGACGGTCGCATTCCGGATGAACAATCTTTCCGGAAGCGCCGCTGAGCTGAAGCTCTATGGCTACGGTGCAGACGGAAAGCTGGCGGAGGTCGGCAATGAGCTGTGGTCGATCACGGATGAGACCGGCGCTGCCGTAGATACCCTGGCCGATGGCACACTGTATGAACTGCGTGTGAGCATCGCAGACGGCGGTGCGCTTGATCTGAGCGAGGCGGAAAAGGAGATCAAAATTTCCGTTGTGCTTGCAAAGTAAGGCTCAATCATAACCACCGGCACTGAGCTGGTTGTTTTCTTGATACAAAAAGGCTCCGACGCCAAAAACGCCGGAGCCTTTCTTCAAATTTGCGTCTTAAAATTGCGAATCAATCCTGCAAGTAGGAATATCGAAGGATGAAAAAACGCGGCATTTGCCTGTTGCCCGATGCGTGCTATCTCTCTGAGCCCAATGTTCCCGGCAAACCGAACCGTACAAACCTTGGAAAATGTGCTGCAATACAAAGATTTCTTTCCACACACCCAAACGAGAATCCGGCGATCCTCACGCCATACCGCAATCAGCGCGCTCTCTTAGCAGGCACAGCTAAAAAGCAGTTATCCGCAAGAAGTCAGTCTGACCGTCCACCGTGCGCAGGGACGCGAATGGGACACCTGCTCATTTTCCTTCAACGAAGGAAAACGGCACTGGGATTCTGTGCTCCCAGTGCCGTTGTATCTTTTACCATTCCTTATTTTTCAAATATGCCCGAACGCTTGAAACAAAGTATTCCGCGTTCTCGATCTGCGCGGCTGTATCTGCCTTGGAGATTACGAAGAAATCGTCGTAGTCGCTGTCTGTCCGAACGTCGAACAGAACAGAGATGATCTCCGACATTCGTGTTTCAAAGATTCCCGTTTTGATATACCGGCGGCGGAACTCGGAAATGATGCCGCTGTGGCGCTTCATGTCGATCTCGTCGAAGGCCAGCACCGCGCGCATTGCATGGAAAACTGCATAATAGGAGCGGTTCGCTGCGCTTTTGTAATTCTCCGTTTCAAGAAGATTTCTTGCCGCGGAAAGGCATTCTATCGCGTGTTCCAGCCGCGCCTGCGACAGAGCTTTTCGTTCATGCTCCTGCATAACGGATACCCTCCCGAACGACGTTCCGGTAATACGGCAGCGCTGTCTGATAGCGCTGGAACTGCTCCAGCGGCTTGACGGTCACAGAAACGGTGATGTCATGCTCCAGACTCAATCGGCTGGTCACCTTTGCAACGTCGTTGCGGTGCTTCGCAATCTCCGCTTGTTCCAAATCCACAGTCAGCAGAATATCAATGTCCGACTCCGGATTGAAATCGCCGCGCGCATAGGAGCCGTACAGATAGGCGTCATGAATGCGCCCGAAAATCGGACTGCACGCATCATAGACGCTGTGCAGAATTTCTTCTGCCTGATTTCTGGTACACATATGCTCGCCTCCATTTTTTGTTTTATTATACCCTGAATTGCCCCCGCCGTCAACGGCAGGGGCGTGACTACTATTTGACTACTATCGTCCTGCAAAACCCAGAAAAGCCGGTTTGCCTAGTGTTTTCAACGGTTTTCGGAAAGTTCAGAGAAGCGGGCATGTTTTCGTTAAAAACCGTACAACCCTTGAAAACACAGTATTTTATTTTGATGAAAACTCCGACTGTTGATGTATTCTGTAGTGCTGAACATTCCGGTGGTTTCAAACCTTTCACCAAGGTGACATCACCTTTAGGTTCCATTGCGTAAGCGTGCAGGTTCAAGTCCTGTCGGGCGCACCACTCAGAAATGACCTTTGGATGTCAGGCAGCCGCGCAGGGCGCGCCCGCCTCGACAGCAAAGGTCTTTCTTCGTTCAAAATCGTGGCCGCTGACGCTGGGCCACGATTTTGTTTTTGAGGCGATTGATTTGCGGTGTTCAAGTACCGATTTCGTGAGCAGATGAGCCTCCGTCGCCTTATTCAGCTTTTCCATCACCAACTCGTCAATCTCCTGCTCCAATCTCAAAATTTCTTTCTGCAAAGTCAAACAGTGGGCATCGAGGACTGGTTTCCTCAATGCCCACTGTTTTTGCAACTGTGTGACCTTTTTCAGTTCGGCTGCATATTGCTCCCGCAGCTTTTTCGCATGATCCCAAACAGTTTTAGTCATACAGATAGCGGTCTTGAAGCCCCTGCGCCTTGCGGCGCTTGATCCGCTCCATGCGTTCCCCTGGGAACAACGGTCTGCCGCTGGCCTTTGCAGCTTTTGCAATGAATTAGGCCGTCGGTCGGGTCAATGTATTCATCTGCGGCCAGCTCTGTTGCTCCGGCGTTACGGTCGATCCACGCACGGATTTCCTCGGTTATTTCCATCATACGGTTTCACCCTCCCAAACGCTGTAATCCCGGTTGCGGGTCTGCGGTGCGGCTTTCTTCCTGTCCTCGGCTGCCCAGCGGCGAATGGTAGCGGCGTGGCTCTGATACTGCTTGCTGATGGACGCCATGTACTCAGAGAGCCGGTCAACATAGGTCTGCCACAAGGCAGGCAGTTCCGTTTGCAGCTCACTTAATTCCTCGCTGGTAAGAAGTACATTCTGATAGCGTCCATAAGCGTGTGCGCCGCCACACTCTCTATTCTCTTTATCTCTAGTCTCTGGTGGACAAATGTCCGCTGAGATATATGGTGGACATATGTCCGCTTGCCCGGAGGGGAGAAGATTTTGCCGCTTCAAGAGCATCCGCTCTTTTTTTCGCTTGCGCTCACCCTCGGTGGAGGACTGCCCGATCAAAAAGCTGAATGTCGGCCATGTAATAGCTGCCGTTCGTCAATATCTCCACAAGGCCAAATTCCAGAAAGACTTTGATTGCCCGTTCCACCGTGCCGATCTGATGGCGGGTAAAGGTGGCGATAGTCTGGGGCGTGTGGGGCAAGTGGTCGTTGAGCATGAGAACGCCATTGTATTTGAGCGACATGAGGTACATCTTCAGCAGCAGGTTGGAATAGATCAAACCGTCCTGCATACTTTCCAGAATGACCATCTTGGCGTCCGTGAAAAAATTCTCTTTGAGCTTCATGTAATAATACTTGCGATTTTCTGACATAGGATTCTCCTTTAGGTTTGTAAGGCTTCTATACGCCTTTCAGAGCCGCTTTTCTGGCTCGGATAGGAAATGTATCGCACACCCATCGACACCGCTCCGAAAGCCCTTGATTTACAAGGCTTTTTTCACTCCTAAAGCGTGACATCGCTGCCGCTGTTTCCGCTTGCGCGCAGCGGCGCTTTTGCGCTTCATGGCAGCGGCGCAATTCGGGCAGTATTTGGCGCGGTTGGAGCCGGGCAGAAACCGTGCGCTGCACACGCAGCACCGTTTCCTGTCCAGTCGGTGAAACAGGGCGGCTTCCAGCTCCTTGTCCTGCGGCAACACCGCTGCCCGAAACCAGCGGCACAGCAGCGAATAGGAAATGCTCTGGACGCAGACACATTCCTCGCCATCGTCCAGCGCAAGGCAGTTCCCGGAATCGTAGTTGCAGCAGGAATGTACCAGCCGCCGCACTCTGCGATACTGCCGGTAGTCCATGATGGGGATAGCGGAAAACACTCAGTTGACCTCCAAAAAATGAAATTAGCGTGAATTATTCGTGCAAAGCATTGATTTCTTCGTGCAAACAGCATATACTATACTCACCAGCAGGAAAGGAGATGGTTTTATGGCTGGCTCCACCACGAATATCAGCATCCGCATGGATTCGGATTTGAAAGCACAGGCCGATGCGCTCTTTGGAGAACTCGGCATGAACCTGTCCACGGCGTTCAATGTCTTTGTCCGCCAGTCGCTCCGCGAGGGCCGTATCCCGTTTGATATTTCTCTCAATCAGCCCAACAAGGAAACGATTGCCGCCATGTTGGAGGCAGAAAGGATTGCAAAAGATCCGTCCGTGAAAGGGTACAACGATCTGGATGAACTCTTTACAGACCTGAAAGCATGAGAAAAACAAAGTACACCGTCAAGCCCACCACGCAGTTCAAAAAGGATTTCAAGCTGGCTATGAAGCGTGGCTTGAAAATCGAACTGCTGGAGGAAGTGATCGCCGCCCTTGCAATGGGTAAAACGCTCCCCGAAAGCACAAGGATCACGCGCTGACCGGAAATTGGGTCGGACACTGTGAATGTCATGTCCTCCCGGATTGGCTGCTGATCTACCGCATCGAGGATGAAGTGCTGGTGCTGACCTTGGCCCGCACCGGGATGCACAGCGACCTGTTCGGAAAATAATGCCTGCCGCCGTATGGAAGTCATTCTGTACGGCGGTTTTCTCTGCTCAGCGCTCAGGCTCGTTTCGCTTCTTCTCCTTTTGGCTGAGCGTCCTTTTCAAGCTGCTCCACTGTTTTCCGCAGCTTCTCCACGGCTTTGATCTCCTCCCGCATGGCGCGTAGCTCCTGATACTGCAAATTCTTCTGTGCGGTCAAAACATCTGCCTCACTCCGCCATTTCTTCGGCGTGATGGCTTCGCCCTCGGCTTTGAGATTTTCAAGATACCGAACGGCGGCGTCACAGGGCAAGCTCGGCATGGCAGCACTGTTCAAACTGCTTCTGCTTGGCTGGCTTCATCTTGACATACGCCAGCCTCGGAAACCCTACACAAAATAGGAAAACAATCGTTTTTTGACAGACTGACGCTTCTCTAAGAAGCGCATATCCACTGTATTCAGAACGCACATGGGCGCCAGCTTTCGCTGGCGCCCATGCTGATTCTATTCAGATGTATCCGGATAGGCCTTCTGTATGCTTATGGCCGCAAATCCAGAATTTCGGCCCTGCATTGCTGGTCGCGCTCTGTATAAATGCGGTCTGCGAGGAAGCCAAGCTTTCTGTCCGCATCTTTGCTGAGAATCTGATCGCCCTGCATTGTCATTTGTGCGCGCTTTGCCGTGAAGAATCCGCCTGCCGGTACGCTTCTTGGCGACAGCGAGAAGGACAGTTCCAGTTCTGCATCTTCGCATACAGAAATACGCAGGAAGTCAGACAGCTGCACGCGCTGTGGCGGCCCGTTGATCTGAACGGACACGTCTTTTGTCCCCTGCGGGATGTACAGATGCAGCTGCAATTCTCTCCGTATACCGCGCAGGGAAAGTTGCACCCTGTTTTCGTGCGGATAGTTGGTCTTTACATCGATGTCCGCCTGTTCTGTGTGGAAATGTCCCGGCAGGTAATGCACGAACCAGATCTGGCCGTCTTCCGTCAGAATGCTGTTTGCCGCTGCGCTGCAAAGGCCCTCTGCTCCGCGCATGGAGCAGCACCACCACGCTTCATAGACGTCCGTATTAGCCTGCACAAACCTGCCGCTCTGCTCCGTTCCGCTGCACAAATCACAACCGAAGCCGCCGTTCGGCCGCTGAGAAGCAAGCAGCGCATTGTAATAAATCCTGTTTGCCAGTACCGCATACTGCTCTGCTGTGTCAAGCGGAACAGCGCCATGGAGGCCATATAAGAATCGACAATCGCACAGGGTTCTGTCCAGTATGGCCGCCCAAACCAGTTATAATTTGCGTAATTTGCGGTCATTCCGTACTGCACATAGTGCGCAAACACTACTTTTGCAAACGCGAGCAGTTCCTCATCCGGCTCCGCCTCACACAAGCGCAGGATCCCGCGCAGCGCGGAGAGCGTCGCATGTGTCTGCAGGGAACTTTTTTCCACGTCGATCTGCCGGAATGCCGCGATCATTTCCGACAACAGCGCACGCACGCGCGTATCTGCAAACAGCGTCTCGTACTGCGCCAGCGCATCCATGGAAATAAACGCACAGCCAATGTCCGTGGACAACCGCCAGCCGTCTATGATCTCGTCCCCGAGATGCCCCGCTGCTTCCGCGTTTGCCGTGCGTTTTTCCCGCGCGGTCGGATAAGTTGGAAACCTTCCCGACAACGGCAGGTAGAGATTTTCCACGATCCGCTTTTGCGCATTTTGCGTATTTTTCTTCGTCCCTGCTGATATACAGTTCCAGCAAGCCTCGGAGAAGCCAATTATGGCCGGAAAGCTGCTGTTCATTGATGGCGTCCGGTGCACAGATGCCTTTTAAATATCCGCGTTCGTTCCACTGCGTATCCAGCGCTTCCAGAATTTCGTCCAAAAACGCTGCTTTTCGTCCGGAGATTCGCTCGTGCAGGCACAGGGGCCAAAATCGTCCGGCCCTCCCAGTCGCCCGGCCAGCCCCTGCTTGTCTGCCTGGAAGATCTCTGCCGCGCGATACATCGGATCCTCCAGCCGGGAATAGTTTCTTCCCAACCGGAACGCCAGTTCCCCTGTCAGCGTGATATTGTTTAAGTCAAGCGCCTGCATATTGTGTCTTCTCCGTTCCGTAGATCTTCGCCAACCAGTATAAAACATGGGACGCAAACCCATGGCAGCAGCTGGCGCTCGGCTGATCATGCTCCCACAGGGTTCCTGTCCTCTCAGCCATCGGCGTAAAATATTCTTTCAGATCCTGCAGCAGCTTTTCCGTCTGGCCATCCAGATACAGAAGTTCCAGCCGCAGATAATCCCCGATAAACGCATTTGCCGGCGCAACATCCGGGCAGCAATCCGCAGCCCGGTGCGGCCCAAACTTCTGCACAAGCGTCTGCCACAGTTCCGGGTATGTCCGCTTATCCGCAGTGCCCATGAAAAACGCGTAATACTGGCAGACCTCGGTTATATTCCCGGGGTTTTCAAGACCGTGTGCTGTCCGCCGTTCATTGTCGGTAAAGAACAAGCCATTAAAGGAGCGCTGCCGTATCGTCTCCTGCAGCTTTTGGGATTTTTCCAGAAGCGCGGAATCGCCGTACAGTCTTCCTGCGATCTGCAGCATTCTGGCATACAGCATATTGGTCGGGAAATTGACATCCTGCACAACATCCGGATCATTTGCGCGGGACCACTCGACGAACACCCACTTTTCCAGCTTTTCCAGCAGGCCGTATTCGTTTTCAAACGTCGCAAAATATTGAATCAGGCCATAAACACGCGATTTGGCACGCTCCGCAAATGCGCAGTCTCCGCTGCGCTTGATATATTCCTCCAATTCCAGCACAAACCACATGGCCCAGTTCGGGATAAAGTTCCCGTCATAGTGGTCTGCCGGATAGCACATCGGCAGCATGCCGTCCGGGAGATGCGCAAATCGCTCGGCCAGCAGGAAGTTCTCCAGAAATGCTTTTTCGACCGTGCATTGGTCGGTCAGCGCATGCTCCGTGCGTGCGGTAAAGAAGCTGTCGCAAAGCCATCCGGCCCGCTCGCGGGAGGGGCAGTCCATAAACAAATCCAGCGCATTCTGCCGGTATGTGCGAACCGCCGCGTCGGCAATTTCCCGAAGCTGCTTCTGTTCTGGAAGACGAATCTGAAATTCCGGCGCCGGGTGCTGATATTGGAGCATCCGCACCTCCGAAACCCGGCAGGCGCCCTTTGCGGCGATTTTCAGGTACATCATCGTATACGGGGCGAACGTCATGATTCGATGGGTTCCGGCGTCCAGATCGTATTTAAAGCAGTTGCAGTTTGTAAGCCGAAGGAAATCCACGTCTCCGTCGGTCAGAATCTCATCAAACAGCAGATAAACCGTACATGCCTGCGCGCATTCCACCGTCATGCACAAAAATCCGGTTGCGTTATAAGGAAACCGGCAAGTCGCATAGCTGTTTTCCAGCGTGATCTGGGCCGTATCCTCCGCCGCATGGCAGGACGGCTTCCATGCAAATGTCTGTGCTTCGTCGGACAGGTGCTCTTCCAGCGTATCCGCCGGATATCCCTTGAGCATGGGGCCGATCTGCGTATAGGCGCGGTCTTTTCCGCAGCGCACCGCATGGCACGTCAAAGGAAACGCTGCCGGTCTGGACGATGCGCTGTACCTGCAGCGGCTCAAATTGCGGCATAGGCGTTTCCCGGCGCAAATACCGCTTTTCTGCCTGCGTCTCCGATTCCAACCGCTCTGCGCCGCCGTCGCTGCCAAGATAAAAGGCCTGCTTGCAGGCGCGAAGCCGGTATGCTTCGGCAAATGCACGCTGGAAACTGTAGCGCTGGACGCGCTGGATTCTCTGGTGCAGATCATACACGCCGAAAGAGCCGTCCCCTGTTGCCGCTGTCACTGCGTGGTTTTGCAGAATTTCCGCTGTCAAAAATCCCGGCTGATCCAGCGTATCATAACTGTTGACGTTAAAGGCCGTTACCTCGATCACGACCGTATTCTGTCCGGCGCACAGCTGCGGCGTCAGATCGATCTCGTCAACGCGGTAAAAGCCGTGCGCCGCCCGCGCAGGTCCCGCACAGACAAATTTTCCATTTACCCAGACACGATAAATGCTGGATGCCGCAAGATGCAAACTGGCGTCTTGGCCGGCTATGATCGCTCGGAACGCCAGTTCGCAGTTCATCTCATCTGCCCGGCCCTTGGCCCATATTGGTACTGCTTTTTTGAAAAAGAAAAAAAGTATTCATATTTACCCAATCTAATATTAAATATGTATTGTTTACCCCTCGTTCAGCGTCAGGGTGTACCAGCGAATATCCGTGCCGTTTGCGCTCATAAACACCCGGAACGACGTTCCCTCCGGGTACAGCGTCAGATACGGATTGGAGACATCCGCCCGTTTGACTGCAATATGCTCCGGTTTTGTCCAGTGCAGCAGATCTTCGCTGAAGCTGAGTTGGCAGGTACACAGCCCGTTCTGCCACGCATCCCGGTTGTAGGTTGACATGACAAACCGGTCGTGTGCCGGATCTTTACAGACAGACGGAATTGCGCCGCCGGTCAAAACCGGAACATCCCGTCCGCAATTTCCCGGCTCTGTAAAGCCGTTTCCCGTGTACTTTCTCCACGCCGTCACATCTTCCAGTTCATCCAGCCGGCAGCGGGCAAGATAAACCGCATCTGCCACCGCCTCCGACCGCTCAAGATTCGTAAAATGCTTTGTATAGAACAAATACAGATAGCCGTCATGCGGGTTCGGAAAAACGGAAAATCCCCGCAGCCGAGGCAGATCTCATCTCCGGTCTGTCCCGGCTGATTCATTCCGGGCGAAAATCTGCTTGTCCAGCAGGGCTCCTGCGCGGTCAGAATCCAGCCGAAAAACCGCCATGTTCTCCCGCAGTCGTCGGATGTCATCATTCCGATGTGCCGGAAGTCCGGTTCGCCCTCCTCCTGCGCTCTCGCGGTATAGGAGGTTTTCCCCGCGCCCCAGCCTGTCTCATTGTGAATCAGGCAGTAAAACCGGTTTGTTTCCTTGTTGATCCACAGTCCGCACGGCCAGATCTGTCCGCGGGACAATGGCCCGTCCGGATACGGAATACCGGAAAACGCCTGCCCAGCCTCCCCAAGGCAAAGCAATATTGCGCATCATATTCTTTCTTCAAGTCCAAAGCGAACTGCCGCTCCACACGCTGATGCCGCCTAAATTTGTATGGCCGAGGAGCGCCCAGAAACGGCCGCTCCGGTCTGCGGCGTATGTGAGCAGACTGTCCTGGTAAACGCCGTTTTGATTCGTCAGATTTGTCTCATGTACGGACGATAGTTGATAGTTGTTCATTCTTTTCCTCTCTGCCGCTCAGCCGATAATCCCCTCCGGAGATACCTGCACCTGAAGCGTGTGATCCTCAACAACGCGCCGGACCTCCTGCAGCCGGTAGTCTCTGGGTGTGCATCCCATTGTTTTTTGAAAACCCGCGCAAAATAATTTGCATCCGAAAATCCAACCTCGTGCGCGATCTCTTCAATCCGGTTCCGGCTCCTTAAAAGCAGCGAACTTGCCACCTCGATCCGGTGCTGATTCAGATATTGGATTGGGGAAATATGCAGGGCTTCCTGAAAGCGCTTGGATAAATACGGGATAGACACATTGCAGGCCTTTGACAAATAGGCCAGATCCAATTCGTTTTTATACTCTGTCTGAATCAGCGCCATACATCTTTGCACCACATCCGACATACTCTGCGTTTTCGTCTGTTTGATCAGCGTGTTATACAGCTGCATCATAAACTGATACGCATATCCGGAAGCCGTATAGAAGCTGCCCATCTCGTTGTTTAACGCCGCACGATAGATCTCATCCCAGCACCGCATGACGGCCGAATCCGCAGGAAGGTCAAAAACACGGCCAAACCGTTCCGCCAGATCGCTCCAGATTTTCAGGCAGGATATATTAAGCGTAATAAATTTCAGTTCCCAGTGTTTCGCATTTGGGGAGCGGTAATACTGGTATTGTCCGGGCCGCTCGATCAGGAATGCCTGTCCCGGCTTGATCGCATAGGCCTTCTGGTTGTAGACCAGCGTTCCCTCACCGGATACGGTATACTGGAATACACACTGCTTATATGCAGAGGTCCGGCAATCCCGGTAGTAGACCTCCGGCGAGGCCCAGTATTCCCATCCGATTGAAAAAAGCGCATAGTAATCCTCATAGAGGCGCTGATCGCGGAACTGGTACTCGATTGATTTATACTGCGGCGCATCCATAAAATTCTCCTTCAAGCAACTGCACATGCCTCAGCCCTTTACGCTCCCCATCACGATACCCTTTGGAAAAATACCGCCGCATATAGGGATACACGATCAGAATCGGCAGCATGGCAAGGAAGATCTGCGCCGCTTTTGTCGTCTGGGTCGAGATTTCAGAGAGCGTTTTGATGGTTTCCACATCGCCGGTCTTCATAACATCCAGACTGCTGTTGACCACCAGATTGTGCAGATAGGTCGCCAGCGGCTGACCCGTGCTGGTATTGAAATACAGCATGCCGTCAAACCACGAGTTCCAGTGATTGACGATGCAGAACAGCGTGATCGTCGCAATAGAGGCCCTTGGACAGTGGAACAATGACCTGCCAGCAGATCTGCCACTGATTGGCGCCGTCGATCAGCGCGGCCTCCTCCAGTTCGGGCGGCAGACTGCGGAAGAAGTTCATCATCATAATGACGTACATCACAGGCACAGCGCCGGGAATGATCATCGACCAGAAGGAGTTGATAAGTCCGGTTTTGCTGACGACCATATAGGTCGGGATAATCCCGCCGTTAAAGAGCGTGCAGAACAGAAAAATCCAGACATAGACCTTTCTTGCGCGGAAGCGGTTATCGGACTTCGACAGCGGATAGGCGCACAGAATGCACAGCAGCAGATTGAGCGCCGGACCGGTCAAAACGCGCATCACGCTGACGGAAAGGGATTTGAGGAACTGCTGGTCGTCCAGCACATATCGATAGGCAGCCGTCGTAAACTCAACCGGCCACAGCGCAACGCGTCCGGCATCGGCAGCGGCGCGCGAGGAAAAGGAAATGGCCAGAACGTTGATGATCGGCAGCAGGCAGATGAGCGAGAGCACAAACAGCAGCACGCCATCGACGGCCGCGAACGTATTGATGTGATGCTTTTTCTTGTTTTTCATTCCAGTCACCTCAGAACACACGGTAATCGCCGTATTTTTCCGCCAGCTTGTAGCCCAGCGCGATCAGCACAAGCGAAATCACGGATTTCATGAGTCCGACAGCCGTGGAGATGCTGTATTGCGCGTTGTCAATGCCGAGACGGTAGATGAAGGTATCGAGAATGTCGCCGGACTGATAGACCTGCGGGCTATAGAGATTGAAGACCTGGTCAAAGCCGGCGTTAAGCACATTGCCGAGCGACAGCACAGTCATGACAAATACCATCGGCAGAATGCCCGGCAGCGTCACATGCAGGATTTGCTTGATCTTGCCGGCGCCGTCAATCTCAGCGGCCTCGTAGAGCGCCGGGTCGATGCTACTCATGGCAGCGAGATAGATGATCGAACTATAGCCGAAGTTTTTCCATGTATCCGTAATGATCAGCGTCCACGGGAACGTGCTGTTTTCGCCGAGGAAATACACCGGTTCTCCCCCGAAGAACCGTATGATCTCATTAACAAGGCCGTTTGACGGCGAAAGGATGTTCGTGAAAATACCGCCCAGAATGACCCACGACAGAAAATACGGCAGGCAGGTGACAAGCTGCACATAGCCGGAGAAAATCTTGTTTTGATCTCATTGACCAGCAGTGCAAACAGAACCGGCACCAGAATGCCGAGAACCAGCTTAAAAACCGCGATGAAAACCGTATTGTAGATCACCCGCAGCGCGTCCGGGTAGGCAAAAAAGCGTCTAAAGTTCTCCAAGCCCACCCATGCAGAGCCAAAAATGCCCTTGGTCGGTTTGTAGTTTTCAAACGCCATCAGCAGGCCGAACATCGGCGCGTAATTATAGATAAGAATGATCACCAGCCCCGGCAGGAGCATCAGGTGCAGCGGAAGTTCCTGGTGCAGACGGCCCGTTTTTTTCCTGTCCGGCAATCTGGTTGGCGTTGCTTTTTTCATCGCTTTGTCCTTTCCGTCGTGTAATTGCTGACAGGGAAATGGAGCATATGCTCCATCTCCCTGTCGATTCCGTTATCTGTCAGGCGAGAACGCTGTTATTGCGCAGTATACCATGCGTTGACTTCTTCGGTGATCTTGTCGCCGCCGTTTGCCTTCCAGCTGGCAACATAGTCGTCGAAATCGTCAACCGTCTTCACGCCGCGGATGACGTCGGTTATGAACTGCTCCGTAAGCGTCTTGAGCGTGGAGTCATAGTTCAGCATGCTCTCTGTCGAACTGCCGGTATAAGCGCTGACGAGATAGCCGTTCGCTTCCACAGCCGCATTGACGAGCGCTTTCGGTGCTGTCCGGCCCGAAGATTGCGTACATCGACCAGCCTTCCATGTTGCCGTCTTTGTTGTACTTCTCGCAGGCTTCCACCGTGGAGTCATAGCCAGCCGTCACAGTTTCGGGCGTCTTGCCGGTCTCGAGGAACTGGAGATACTCGTTATGGATCTTATAGTTGGCATTGATGTCATCCACGACGAACGGATACGCAAAGTTGCGCAGACCTGCGGCATTGTTGCCGGTCTTCTCATCGAATTCATACTCAGCAAAGAGGTTGAACAGCTTGATCACAGCCTCGATGCTCACACTTGGCGCTGACGACAACGCCGCCGGTGAAGTTAGCGGATTCCTGCGCAAGAACAGGCTCGCCGTCCACGGACGGGACTGCGTAGAACGACCACTGCTGGCCGTCGGCAGCTGCATTGGCAAGGTCAAACGGCGCGCAGAAGTTGGAAACCACGATACCGCAGCGGCCAGCCATGACGTCTTCGACGATCTGTGCGTTTTCCTTGGTACCGAATTCCGGATCGATGAGGCCTTCGCTGTATTTCTCAGCCAGTGCGCCGAGCGCAGCCTTCATCTCAGGCTGAATGTTGGAGTTGACAAGTTCGCCGTCCTTTTCCAGCCAGATGTTGCTGTAGGCATGGTAGCCGTTCAGCAGGCCGACACCGGCGGTCAGCACGTCGGTGACGTTCTTCGTCATGCCGATGCCGATGGTGCATGTGCCGCCCATATTGTTGTCCTTAAAGGTCTTGGCAATGTTCCACAGATCATCCATCGTCTTGGGCGCTTCCAGACCGCACTCTTCAAGCCAGTCGGAGCGGATGGAGACGACCGGAATATAGTCATAGTAGGCAATCGGCAGAACGATCGCATAGAGTTTGCCGTCCATAGCCGTTGGACATCATGACGCCGCCGTCGGCATACAGCTTTGGCCTTCAGCTTGTCGGAGGCATAGGTCTCAAACACATCGGTGAGATCAGCCAGCATGTCCGTGTCGGTCAGATCCGCAAACTGCGTAGCCGTGACACTCATCACATCGGGCAGATCATCGGTGGCGATTGCCATGTTGATCTTCGTTTCCAGATCGGAAGCAGAACCGCTGAACTTATAGGAGACATTGATGCCGTATTCCGCAAACAGATCGTGCCAGACGTTGCTGTCCATGGTCTGAGACGATTCGACGTTGCGGATGTTGTCTTCATTCATGGTTGTGGTAATTTCAACCGGAGTGTCGTATTTGCCGAGCGGGTCAACATCGGCAGTCGCAGTTTCGTCTGCATTGTCGGCAGTGTCAGCCGGTTCCTGCGCGGCAGGCTGATCGGTCGTGTCAGATGCAGTCGTCTGATCCTTGGCTGCACAGGCGCATGCGCCCAGCACAAGCAGCACAGCGAGCAGCAGGCATACGAGTTTTTTCATTTGTGTTTCCTCCATTCATTTTTTGCATAGGCAGTTGTGAAAATGCACAACCATTTCTTGCGAAATCGATATGTTGTTGAGCATTTTTCATTGTTATCATATTAGAACAGGCCGCTGTATTTCAATAGGATTATTTCGTAAATTATAGCACAAAAATATTTTGTGTAAACATGATTTTCTTGATTTTTTTTGGCTATATACGCGATAGTTAGCATAATTTTAGCATTTCTCGTATTTTTTAAATCCTATATTTAAATCAGAATATCCTGTTTATCGGAAAGCAATCCCCGGAAAGCCTGCGCTCAAAGGGGCAGCCTTCCGGGATCTTTTTTCATTTCTATTAGGTTTTTCGCGCCAGACGCAGTCAGCTTCTATACCGCAGGGCCCGGATTGCATTCAGAACAGCCAGCACCATCACGCCGACATCGGCGAAGATGGCAGCCCACATGTTGGCGACGCCGAACGCGACAAGCGCGAGGCAGCCAAACTTCACGACCAGCGAGAACACGATGTTCTGCCGGACAATGCCGATGCACTTGCGGGAGATCTTGATCGCCTTGGCGATCTGCAGCGGGTCGTCGTCCATGAGGACGATATCAGCCGCTTCAATCGCAGTCGCCCGGCAGAAGTTCGCTGCGCACCTCATCGACGCCGAGTTCGGCGGCCACGCTGTCCGCTACGCGCTTCGCGTCGCCCGTCAGCATGACGGTCTTCTGACACCCGCGCGCTTGAGCTGCTCGATTGCTTCCTTCGAGTGCGGCTTGACGACGTCGGAAATGACAATATGCCCGCGTACTGGCCGTCAACAGCCATGTGGATAATCGTGCCGGTGCTGTGGCAATCGTGATACTCCACGCCCAGCTTATTCATCAGCTTGCTGTTGCCTGCAGCAACCGCATGCCCATCAACCGTGGCGGTAATGCCGTAACCGCTGAGTTCTTCAATATCTGTCACGCGGCTGCGGTCGATTTCCTTTCCGTAGGCCTTTTGCAGACTCTTGCTGATGGGATGCGAGGACGCGCATTCGGCCAGCGCCGCATATTCGAGCAGCTGTGCTTCGTCCATCGGGCTGTGATGAACGGCCGTGACCTCAAACACGCCGCGCGTCAGCGTACCGGTCTTGTCGAAAACAACGATCTTTGCTTCGGACAGGGCCTCCAGATAGTTGGAGCCCTTGATCAGAATGCCCTCCTTGCTGGCCCCGCCGATACCGGCGAAGAAACTCAACGGAATGCTGATGACCAATGCGCACGGGCAGCTGACGACTAGGAATGACAGCGCACGGTAAATCCAATCTGTCCAATTCGCGTCAAGCCCCGCAAGCATCCGGCCAAGCGGAACCAGCACAGCCAGCACCAGCGCCGCCGCACACACGGCAGGCGTGTAGATCTTGGCGAAGCGGGAGATGAATGCCTCGGATCTCGATTTGCGGGAACTGGCGTTCTCGACCAGATCAAGGATCTTGGAAACGGTGGACTCGCCGAACGCCTTTGTCGTGCGGATCTTCAGCACGCCGGACAGATCGATGCAGCCGCTGATGATCTCGTCGCCCTCTTTGACGTCGCGCGGCAGGCTTTCGCCGGTCAGCGCACTGGTGTTGAGACTGGCAGTTCCCTCAACGATCACACCATCGAGCGGTACTTTTTCGCCCGGCTGCACGACAATCATGCTGCCGACCGGAACCTCATCCGGCTCGACCTGCGTCAGCTGGCCATCCACCTCAATATTCGCATAATCCGGGCGGATATCCATCAGCGCGGAGATATTCTTCCGGCTCTTGCCGACGGCGTAACTCTGGAAGAGTTCGCCGATCTGATAGAACAGCATAACGGCGATGCCCTCAACATAGTCTCCGCTCTTCGTCCAGATGGCGAGGAAAAAACGCGCCGAGCGTGGCCAGCGTCATGAGAAAGTTTTCGTCAAACGCGCGTCCGTTGAGAATGCCCTTTCCGGCCTTGCGCAGAATGTCATAGCCGATGACCAGATAGGCCGCCACATACGCAAGCAGCTGGGGAATCCCGGTGATGGAAATGAAGTGCAGCGCAATGAGCATCACAGCAGTGATGAGAATGCGCACGAGCATCTTTTTCTGTTTCTTTGTCATAGCAAACACTCCGTTCTGCGCTGCCGGAGCAGCGGCCATGGATTAAAGTTCGATCTCGCAGTCCGGCTCGACCTTCTTGCAGGCCTTGAGCACAGCCTTCATGGTCTTCTTCTCATCCGCACCCTCGGCGAATTCCACGATCATCTTCTGCGTCATGAAATTGACGGTTGCATCCGCAACGCCCTCGGTCTTTTCGCGGCCTCTTCCATCAGGTTTGCGCAGTTCGCGCAGTCAACCTCGATCTGATACGTCTTTTCATGGTTCATACCTCCGATTGAATTTTGAATTAAACATTTGCTTAATCATTACATCCGCAGTATACCGGGAAAAATGCCGAAAATCAAGTCCTCAGCACCGCTTGCTTCCAATCGGGCGAACGGAATTTCAAAACGGATAACGCCGCCCCGGCCAGATCCGCAAACTCCCGCCGCCCCTGTGCGGCCCGCCCGCGCTTTCGTTCCGCCGCCGCACAAACGGGCATCTCCTTCCAAACCGGATATCAGAGCGATCTGCCGCGCAACCGGATTTTCTTCGGCGCGCCCGGCACGGGAAAGAGTTTTACGCTGAACCGTGAAAAAAGACACCCTGCTCGCAGCCGGCGGCGAGTATGAACGCGTTACATTCCACCCAGACTATTCCTACGCGAATTTCGTCGGCACATATAAGCCCGTCCCGTACAAGGACATTGACGGCAAGGACGCTATTACCTATTCCTATGTACCCGGCCCGTTCATGCGAATCTATGTAAAGGCGCTTCAGAACAGCCGGAGCGATACGCCTAAGCCGTTCCTGCTTGTGATTGAGGAACTCAACCGCGCCAATGTTTCGGCTGTTTTCGGCGATGTGTTCCAGCTGCTCGACCGCGGCGAGGATGCAGTCAGCGAGTACCCGATTCAAGCGTCCGAGGACATCAAAAGTATCTGGTAAGAGAACTTCACGGCAGCCCGGATGATTACACCGAACTTCGCATTCCGGACAATATGTTCATTTGGGCTACGCTGATCCCGGATCTCATTTCCATCGTCTATCTCGACGGAGTCTGCCAGTTCATCATCTTTGACGCCAAATACTATAATCTCCAGCTGGAGCACGACAAAAAAGCTGCGCGGCCAGCCCGGAATCGAATCCATCACCAAGCACTCAATCTATAAAAAAAGCAGGCAGCATCTGCCCGCTTCGTATTTTGCCTTGCCCGCCCTTCTGGGCGGGCATTTCTTTACCTGCTTCGAACCGCTCTGCGTAGCCGCAGCGGCGGCATAGGGCGGCGGCGCGCTCCCCTTTTTCAAAGCCCTCGCGGATTGCGCGGGCCAGCGGCGAGGCGATAATGCCGGAAAGTTCCTGCCGGAACAGATTTCCCAGCGCAAGCGTGCCCTCGTGGTCGAGGCAGCACGGCACAACCGTGCCGTCTGACAAAACGGCGATCTGATCAAACAGCGCACGGCAGTAGCCGGAGTTCCCGCGCTCCTCTGCCTGTTCGTCCGGCCAGTCAAAGCGCTCGCCAAAACTCACGAATACGCCGTTTTCCAGCCGCCAGCCCCACGTGTTTTTCTTCCATACGCCAGGAAACGCCGCGTGCAGATGCGCCAGAATCTCCGCGTTCCGGTTGTGCAGACCCTTCGTCTGCGCGCCGTCGAGATTCCAGAGGCGGAAATCCGCCAGAACACCTGCCTTTTGCGCCGCATGGGCAAACGCCGTGCAGCCTGTCAGATACGCAGAGAAATCTCCCGCCTCATTCGCCTCAAAGCTGTGCAGGCTGACAGAAACCTTGCGCAGCGCGGGCGCAGCAAGCAGCGCTTCCTGCTTTTTCGGCAGCAGCGTCCCGTTCGTTGTGAGCGTCGCGCGGAAGCCGAGTTCCCGGCAAATCTCCAGCAGCTGCGGCAGCTGCGGGTGCAGCAGCGGTTCGCCCATCACATGCAGGTACAGATGCTCCCCATAGGGCCGAAGTTTTGCGGCCAGCGTGTGGAAGTTTTCCGGCGATAAAAACGCGGCAGGCCGCTTCGTGCCGGGGCAGAAGCTGCACGAAAGATTGCAGCAGGTCGTAATCTCGAGATACATCCGTGAAAACATAGGAAAACCGCCTTTTTCGTTCTGCTATCAGTATACCGGTTTTAGTACCAAAAGGAAAGATGGAAAAACAATGCCCGCTGTGCTATCATGGACGCAGAAACGGAGGAGATACGCATGTGGACGCTTTCGCAGGTACAGGCGGAATACCGGCGGCTGGACAGACTGCTCGGAATCGACACAGGCCGCGTGGCCGTGTCCTTTTCCAAACGCATGACGCGGCAGTACGGCGTGTGTACGTTCGTCAAAAACAAACCGCAGGAGATCCGCCTCGCGGACTTTCTGCGGCAGGAGGATCAGGTCTTCTGGGACACGGCCCGGCATGAGTACGCCCACGCCGCCGTGGCTCTGCTCACAGGCAAACGGCACGGGCACGACGAGGCGTGGAAAGCGGTCTGCCGGAAAATCGGCTGCCCGCCGGAGCGGCTTGCGCCCAACTGCAATGCAGCAGTTGAAAACCGGAAACGCATTGAGGCCGTGCGCGGCGTGTATGTCGTGACGTGCCTCGGCTGCGGGACGCAGTCGCGCTATCTGCGGCGCGGGACGGTCGTGCAGGCACTGGAGGAACAGCGCGGCGGCATCCGCTGCCGCCGGTGCGGCGGGAAGAAATTCAGACTTGAAAAGCGGTTTGAGCCGCAGGAGGAATACACATGACAAAAAGCAGAACGTGCAAGAGAACTTTTTCTGGGAGGGCTGCAACTGCGCGCAGGCCGTCTTTCTGGCCTTCGCGGAAGAGAAGATGGACAGAGATACCGCATTGAAGATCGCCTCCGGCTTTGGAGGCGGGATGGCAGGCATGCGCAATGTCTGCGGCGCAGTCAATGGGATGTTCATGGCCTACGGCCTGCTCTGCGGCCCGGCAGACCCAACCGACCGGGCGGCGAAGGCAAAAAGCTATGAAACGCTGCGGCAGCTTGCGGGAGAATTCGAGGCGCGCAACGGCTCACTCATCTGCCGTCAGCTGCTGGGCCTCGACCCGGATTTCAAACCCCAGCCGCCTGAGCCGCGCACCGACGGCTATTACAAAAAACGTCCGTGTCCGGAAATGGTCTACTGCGCGGCAGACATTCTCGAGGAGTATCTATCCAAAGAAGGCTGAGAACCGGCATATCGGAACGCGGGAGGGATTGCTACGACTGTTACAGACTGGCAAACGCTGAAAAAGATCGACGCCCATATTCATATCCTGCCAGACGCGGTACATGCCGCCAATCCAGATTCTGACGATGTGTGGAGATTTGCAGACCTGCATCAATATGCGCAGATCATGCGCGAAAACAACATCGAACGAGCGGTCATCATGCCCTTCAACGATCCGTTTTTGATGTCGATGGCGTTCAGCGTCGATGCGGTACACCGGAACCTTTTCGAGATGAAGCGGTGCTGTCCGGGCAGATTTTATGCGTTTGCGGATATTGATCCCCGAAATTCTTCCGTTGAATCAGTCGATGCGCTTTGCCGCGCCCTTGCCGATCACGCGCTGGACGGCATCAAGCTTCACCCGAACAATTCCGCTCTGGCGCTTGATTCTGATTACAACCGCGCTGTCTTCGCATTTGCGCAGGAACGCCGCATCCCCGTGGCCGTTCATTCCTATCCAAATGCAGATGATGATCTGTCTGCGGTAAGGCGCGTTGTGAAGATAGTGGAACGCTATCCCGATTTGAAATTGATCGTCTCGCATATGGGCGCGTTCCAATGGGAACAGCTGCTCCCGCTTGCCTGCTATGTGGATGTTTCTGCAATTCTTCCCGCTTACGTCCGCACATACGGCATCGCAGGAACCAACGATCTCCTGCGGAAATTCGGTCCGAACCGGCTTCTGTTTGCAACAGATTATCCCGACAACCGGCATTTGCAGCCCACGGAAATCTATGCCGCCTATTTCCACATTCTGAATCAAATGGACTTCACGGAAGAAGAAGCGAAAAAAATCGCATACTGGAACGCAAAAGAGCTGTTGGGATAATAACTCGTTCTGTCGAGGTCTAGACCCCAAAGCGCAAACCAGCGAAGCGTTTGCGCTTTGGAAAGAAGGAAACAGGCGCAAGAGGCTCCGCGCTTAGCGCGGAGCCTCGTTCCGTCGAAGCCGTTTCCGACTATCCAACACCGCCGATCCAACGGAAGCCCCTTCCGTTTGTCAGATCGGGCTGCGGGGCGTCAACAGACGTCTCCACGATCTCCAGATGTTCCGCGATCCGTTCCGCATCGTCCCAGCCGGCGCTGATGACGACGACGCAGAGTTTCTCCCGGTCATACAGCAGAAGCAGCTGCATGGACTGCTCCTCCGGCTCTCCGGCGTCCTGATTCGAGTTCTTCCAGTGTGTCTCGACCCACGATGCGTCGTAGGGGCCGATGGTTCCCTGCTTCGTGATCTCTGTCCGTGAGCCGCCGCAGAGGAAGTCGCACCCGGCGACTTCGTCGGCGGACATACACTGCACGCTGTAGTCCTTCCGCTCGCCCTGCACGGTATAGAAGTTATAGGTATACTCCACCAGATCCCGCTCCTCCTGCGTCAGCAGTTCGGCCTGCGCGGGATCCTGCGCGGTGACGCTGTCATAGGCCGTCGCGGTGCCGCCGGTGCCCATGCCCTCCGGCAGCCAGCCGAGCCGCACGCCGCAGACCTTTCCCTTTGTCCGGCCCTCGGTATCGAAGCTGATGGGGTTGTTCCACTCAAACGGGATATCCGTCAGGATTGTCGTTGCGTGTTCCACATCGTAGCGGAGCGCGTCCGGCAGGACATAGCTTCCCGTGCCGTCCCCGACAGTCGCGTAATGTACGATCGCCGCCGCGCCGCACAAAACGGCGACGGCCGCCGCTGCTGCGACCAGCACAAGACCGAGCGGGCGCGTCCGCTTCACCCCCCGGCAGCTTGGCCCGCGTTTTTCCAGAATCCGCTCCGCGTCCGCGTCCCGGCTCAGCGGAACGGTGTTTTCCTCATAGTCTTCAAACAGACTCTGCACAGAGATCTTCAATCTGCACATCTCCTTTCTGTAATTCCGTCCTCAGCGACTGCCGCCCGCGCAAAAGTCGGCTGCGGACCGTGCTGGGGTTCATATGCAGTGCTTCCGCGATCTGTCCGGCGGTCTGGTTGTAGTAATACCGGCGCAGAAAAATTTCGCGGTCCTCCGACGTGAGCGCGGCCAGCGCCGCGTTTAAAAGCGCGCTGCGCTCCTTCGCCTCCAGTAGCTTCTGCGCGTCGCGGTCATCGATGAGGATACAGTCCTCGTCCCGGACGAGTTGTAAATGCTGCCGCCGCAGAAAGCTGATTGCCTGATTGCGCGCGACCTTGCCCAGCCAGCCGCGCAGATGCTCCGTCCGAAGCGGCTGCGGTGCGCGCCACAGCGCGACAAACACATCGGAGGCCAGTTCTTCAATGTCTTCTGCGGCAGCGCACGGGCCAAGCTGATTGCCGATCACAGCTGTTACATATCCGCTGTACTGCCGCACGGCAGCCTCCAGTGCTGCCGCGTCACCCCCCGCTTCAGCCGCCGCAGAATGGTCTTGTCATCCGTATCCATCCCTCCTGTCTTGTAACCGCTGAATCAATCGCCTCTTGCCGATTGAATCATCGGTTACTCATATTGTTCCTTTGAGACGTCTCACCTATATAGTCGCAGAAACGCAAAATCTGTTGCAAAGAAATGCGCCGCAGCGGCTGCTGCGGCGCTTGCTGTGTTTATCGGATGAATTCTGCCGGGTCGATGGTGTCGCCGTTGGCATAGACGGCAAAGTGCAGATGCGGTTCGTCCGCAATCTCGAGCAGCGCCGTTTCGCCGACGGCACCGATAGTTTGCCCGGCCTCTACGCTGTCACCGGCTGAGACGGACGGCATGACGGCAAGATTGGAATACTGCGAGACATGTCCGTCCGGGTGGTTGATGACGACGGTCGTGCCGAGAAATTCGTCGTCATAGACCGCTGTCACGATACCAGCGCCTGCGGCCTTGACCGGCGTTCCGACCGACGCAGCCAGATCGACACCCGCGTGCGTCCGCCAGTCCTGTGTCGTGGCGTTATACTGCAGCGCATCGACACTGTAAGCGGCCTGTGTGCCGCCGGAGACTGGCCAGACGCGCACGTTTTTTGCCGCCTCGCGCACAGATTCGTCTGTCATGGCAGCAGCCGGAGCCGTTTCCTCGTCCGCAGTGGCGGTCGGGGCCGGCTTCTGCTCGGCGGACGGATTTTTGGCCGGATCCTCCGCGCTGGTGGCAATGGACATCGTCTCCTGCCGCAGCGCTTTCTTTTCGGCGATGGCACCAGACACGAACAGCCAGCCCGAAACGCCTACCGCGCATACGCACAGCGCCAGAACAATGTAGTAGCCCTTTTCACGGAAAAAATTCCGGATCCGCTTCCGGTTCGGATGATTTTCGTTTGTTTGCATGATTTTGCACCTCCGAGGCTAAGTATGTGCCAAGAACCGGAGGATTAAACCAGCGAAGGAAAATTATTCGTGCAGGAAATTCGTCTGTAAGTAATACCGGAGAATGCGGCTGCGGGTGACGATGCCGATAAAATCACCTTTGTCGTCGATCACGGGGACAAAGTTCTGCTCAGCGGCGACGGAGAGAAGATCCTCCACGCGCGTGTCTACCCGCACGGGCTGCACGGTGCGGCGGTGCTCGATCTCAGAGATAGAATGCTCCTCGGTCTGGCGCAGGTCCATCACGCACAGGCGCTTGAGCGTCCAGAGCAGGTCGCCCTCTGTAACAACGCCGCAGTATTTCCCGCTCTTGTCCAGTACGGGCAGTGCCGCATAGCCGGAATGCTCCATCCGTTCCATCGCCTGCCGCAGCGTGTCGTCGGACTCTATATAGGCGCAACATCGCCTTCGGCGTCAGGAAAAAGAGAATATTCATGCGTCGGCCTCCTTATATCTGTAGTATATCATAGCATACCGGGCGGCCGAGGGCGTGACGATTTTGTAAACTGCGCGGACAGAAAAATTTTTGTCGCATCCGAACGGTTTTTCTTGCATTTTCTTGAAAGTTAGATTATCCTAACATTCAGAATGTAATGGAGAAAGGAATGCGATTTATGACGCTTGACGAACTTTCCGTCGGACATTCCGGCGTGATTACAGCAGTCGGCGGCGAAGGGGTCCTCCGGTGCAGGCTGCTCGATATGGGCCTCATTCCGCATACGCGCGTGCATGTCAGCAAGATCGCGCCCATGGGCGACCCCATGGAGTTGTTTCTGCGCGGCTATACGCTCACGCTGCGCAAGGAGGACGCGCACAGCATCACCATTGAGGAGGACGCAAGATGATCTTCGCGCTGGCTGGCAACCAGAACTGCGGCAAAACGACGCTTTTTAACCAACTGACCGGTTCAAACCAGCATGTCGGCAATTTCCCCGGCGTGACAGTCGATCAGAAATCCGGCCCTGTGCGCGGACAGAAGGACTGCACTGTCGTCGATCTGCCAGGCATCTACTCGCTCCGCCCGTACACGGCAGAGGAGATCGTCACACGCGATTTTATTCTGAAAAACAAGCCGGACGGCATCATCAACATCGTTGACGCGACCAATTTAGAGCGCAATCTCTATCTGACGCTCCAATTATTGACGCTGCGCGTGCCGACGGTGCTGGCGCTCAACATGATGGACGAGTTGACCGGCAACGGCGGCAGCATCGACACGGACAAGCTTTCGCAGCAGCTGGGCGTGCCGGTCATTCCAATCTGTGCAGCCTCCGGCGACGGCGTGGAGGCACTGATCGAGACGGCCGTGCACACGGCGGAGGACAAACGCCTGCCCGCCGTCGTCGATTTCTGCGCGCCCGGCCCTGTCCACCGCTGCATTCACGCCGTCTGCCACCAGATTGAAGATCACGCGCAGCGTGCGGGGCTTTCCGTCCGCTTCGCGGCGACGTGGGTCATTGACGGCGACGAGGCTGTTCTGAATCAGCTGCACCTTGACCAGAACGAAAAGGAACTGATCGAGCATTCCATCGTCCAAATGGAACTCGAACGCGGCCTTGACCGCAACGCAGCCATCGCGGATATGCGCTATACGTTCATTGAAGCGCTTGTCAAAGCCTGCGTCGTCAAGCCGCACGAGAGCAAGGAGCGCCTGCGCTCGGTCAGCGCGGATAAAATTCTGACCGGAAAATATACCGCGATCCCGATTTTTATCGGCGTGATGCTGCTGATTTTCTATCTGACATTTCATGTGATCGGCCAGGGACTGAGCGATCTGCTGGCTTCCGGCATTGATGCGCTAACCGTCGTGGTCGATCGGGCGCTGACGGCCTATCACCTGAACCCCGTCGTGCAGAGCCTTGTGATCGACGGCATTTTTCAGGGCGTCGGCTCGGTTTTAAGCTTCCTGCCTATCATTGTCACACTGTTTTTCTTCCTGTCTATTCTGGAAGACACCGGCTATATGGCGCGTGTGGCGTTCGTCATGGACAAGCTTCTGCGGCGCATCGGCCTGTCCGGCAAATCTATCGTGCCAATGCTTATCGGTTTCGGCTGCACGGTTCCGGCAGTCATGGCGGCACGGACGCTCCCGTCGGAGCGCGACCGCACCATGACCATCCTGCTCACGCCCTTTATGAGTTGCTCTGCAAAAATTCCGATCTACGCATTTTTCTCGGCAGCGTTCTTTCCGAAGTATGCCGCGCTTGTAATGATCGGGCTGTATGTGCTCGGCATCCTGTTCGGCATTCTCTCCGCGCTGGTGCTCAAGTCTGCCTTCCGCGGCCGGCCGGTTCCATTTGTAATGGAACTGCCGAATTACCGGCTGCCAAGCCTCAAGAGCGTTGCACTTCTGCTCTGGGACAAGGCAAAGGATTTTATCGAGCGTGCCTTCACAGTCATTTTCCTTGCAACCATCGTCATCTGGTTCCTGCAAAGCTTCGACGCGCGGCTGAATGTTGTAGACAGCAGTGAGCAGAGCCTGCTTGCCATGGTCGGCCGCTGGCTCGCGCCTGTCTTCGCGCCGCTGGGCTTCGCAGACTGGCGCTGTGCGACAGCGCTGATCACCGGCTTTATTGCGAAGGAATCCGTCGTCAGCACACTTCAGATTCTGCTGGGTACCGCCGCCATCTCGACGCTCTTTACTGCAAAAGCCGCGCTGAGTTTTCTGGTCTTCACGCTCTTGTATACCCCGTGTGTGGCGGCTATTGCCGCCATCCGGCGCGAGACGGCTCTGCGCTGCGCGCAGCGCTCATTGCACTTTCCCAGTGCTGCATCGCATGGCTGGCTGCGTTTGCAGTGTACCATCTGGTGCTTCTAGTCTGAATACTGGCGCCCGGCTCTGGAAATGAGCCGGGCGCTGCAGTCTGTCAAAAACCATTGTTTTCCTATTTTGTGTAGGGTTTCCGAGGCTGGCGTAGGGGCGGACGCCTTTGTCCGCCCATGAGCAGCCGTGAATTCTCGCAGTACTCTGTAGGGGCCGATGCCTACATCGGCCCGCCTGGAAGATTGCGAATTCGCCGCAGATTACCGTAAAAACGGTACAATCTGCCGGGTCGATGTAGGCATCGACCCCTACACCGAAACGGGCAGTGCATGCGTATGTGCCGCAGCTTTTTCGCAAAATCAGCTGCACTCTGCCGGGCGGACAGAGTCGTCCACCCATACGAAGCAGAACGATATCGATCGTGATCGGACTTTTTGACGCTGTGGCGCCCGGCTCTGGAAAAGAGCCGGGCGCTGATGTTTTATAACGCAGAACACAGCGGCTTTTTATCTCTGCACGCGTCCAGTACCGTCGCCGCCCATGAGTTTTTCCACGTCGGAGACGGACACGCGGTTGAAATCGCCGATGACGCTGTGCTTCAGGCAGCTTGCCGCAACCGCGAATTCCAGTGCGGACTGCTTGTCCTCGTAATGATTCAGGCCATAGATCAGACCGCCGGCGAAGCTGTCGCCGCCGCCCACGCGGTCTATGATATCGTGGATCTCGTATTTCTTCGAGACGTAAAAGTCCTTGCCGTCGTTCAGGCACGCCGCCCAGCCATTCCAATCGGCGCTGTGGCTCTCACGGAGCGTGATGGCGATGCACTGCATATTTGGATACGCTTCGAGAACCTTATTGCCGAGTGCGCGGTATTTTCGCGGTCGAGTTCACCGGATTCGACGTTCACATCGACTGTGATTTCAAGCGACTTCTGCACATCTTCCTCGTTGGCAATCGCCACATTAACATACTTTGCAAGCTCGCGCATGACCTCGCTGGCCTGTTTGCCGTATTTCCAGAGATTCTTGCGGTAGTTCAGGTCACAGGAGACGGTGATGTTCCGTTTCTTTGCTGCCTTGACGGATTCCAAGCTCAGTTCCATCGCGGACTCGGAAATCGCGGGCGTGATGCCTGTGATGTGGAACCAGCTAACACCGTCAAACGCTTTGTTCCAGTCGATATCGCCCGGCTTTGCCAGCGCAATCGACGAATACGCGCGGTCATAGACGACCTTACTGGGAAGCTGGTTCGCACCAGCTTCGAGATAATAAATCCCCATCCGTCCGTCGCCGCGGACAATTTTTTTCGTGTCTACTCCGAAGTAGCGCAGTTCGCGGATGCAAGCATTGGCAATATCGTTCTGCGGCAGGACGGTCAGGAATTCCGCGTCCATGCCGTAATTTGCAAGGCTTACTGCTACGTTTGCCTCGCCGCCGCCAAACGTCGCTTCCAGCATCGGAGACTGGAAAAAGCGTTCATGCCCCGGCGCTTTCAGGCGGAGCATGATCTCACCAAACGTTAAAACCTTCATCCGCGCACCTCCCTGACGATCTCGCTTGCCTCGCGGCACAGCGCCGTCACCGCGTCAAAATTGCCTGCGGCAATCTCTTTTTTCGGGCACAGCCAGCTGCCGCCGACGGCGTGGACAAACGGCGCTTCCAGATATTCTTTCAGGTTCTTTGCGTCCACACCGCCGGTCGGGATGAATTTTACGCCGCCGAATGGCGCGGAAAGCGACTTCATCGCTTTCAGGCCGCCGTAAACGCCTGCCGGGAAGAACTTCACCACGTTCAGGCCGAGTTTCATAGCCGCCATGATCTCAGTCGGAGTCACGCAGCCGGGGGTAATGGGAATGTTCCGCTCCACGCACCAGCTGACCACCTCCGGGTCAAAGCCCGGCGAAACGATGAATTTCGCACCGCATTCCAGCGCTTTTTTGCACTGGTCGGGCGTCACGACCGTGCCCGCGCCGACGAACATCTCCGGGCAGTTTTCGCTGACCGCCTTGATGGAGTCCGCCGCGGCAGCGGTGCGGAACGTAATCTCCATCACATCCACGCCGCCTGTCAGCAGCGCTTTTGCGGTCGGAACCGCGTCCTTTGCGTCGTCCAGCACCACGACAGGGATCACACCGGCTTGCGGAAGTATCATATTATGTTCCATACCGTTTGCCCTCATCAATAGATATTCTGATTTTCCCGATACGTCGCCCAGACGTTCTCGAAGAAATCATCGTTCTGCGGAAGCGGACGCACCTCGCGCCACGCCGCGGTGAACACACCGTTCCGGTAAAGAACCTCCTGCACGCGGCTGCGGGTATCGCCCATCTCCTCGCGGAAGCGGAACTGCTCCTCAAGCCGTCCCGCAGCACACCAGTCTTGTCATAATAGTGGGCAGAACCGCGCGTGCAGCCTGCGGTTTCTGCGAAATCGATCATTGCCGTCAGTACAGCCATCTGGGTAACCAGAATATCACGAAGCTTGTAATACTGGCTGACCGTTTTGCGCGTTCCAACACCGGTCTTCTCCGACAGCTGCTGCAGCTGCGTCCGGCAGTCATGCAGCGCCTGTTCCATCTGCTCCCGGCTGCGGATCGCCGCCGCCCGGTCACTCATCCGCCTCTGTGCCGCATGCAAATCTGTGCGAATGGTATCCGGATTCTGCAGCACGCGGTCAATCTCCGCCGCATACTGCGCTGCAGTTTGTTCTGCCAACTGCTCAAATTCAGCTTCCGGCAGCGTGGGATTTGCTTTTTTGGAAATGAACTGTGCCGCACGCAGGGAACCGACCTGACCCGCGTTGAGTGCGGAGCCGCCCGGCCTCGTCACACCATGCGTTCCGGCGCACTCACCAGCGGCAAACAGTCCGCGCACCGACGTCTGCCACCAGAGATCGACCGCGATTCCACCGTTGCTATGCTGTGCGCAAAGCGCGATCTGCAAATACTCCCGCGTCAGATCCACATCCTTATCAGATACAGTTTCACTGCGGGTTCGTTCATCTGCATGAGTCGATCGATCGGCGTTCCGAAGGTCGCGCTGGCCTTGCGCAGATAGGTATACGCCTCATCCGAGAGCCGGTCAAATTCGATTTCACGCCATGCCGAACGGATTTTTCGTAAAAATCCAGATAGACGCTGCGGCCCCCGCAGCACGCATTCACGATAAACCAGCAGATCCACGATGGACGAGCCGTGCGGCACCTTCTTTGAATCAAACGGCCACTGGTATCCCTTCAGGAACAGCATGGACAGCGCTTCATACGGATTGTGGAAATACTCGGCCAGAAATTCGTGCTCTGTCCCCTGCGCGTCAATCGATACCAGCCGCGGAAGGACCTGCATATACGTTCCGGAGACGTTCCAGCGCGGCTTAACGGAAGCAAGGCCATACTGCCACTCCGTCAGATTTTGTGCTTTCGCTCCGGCCAGAAGCGCTAGACTCGTCGTGCCGGTATGGCATTCCGGGTATGCGCTGTCCGCGTAAATTCCCGCCGGACCCCCGGTACACATCACGATATCGCCGCAGCGGATCGCCGTCAGCGCTCCGGTCTGCTTTTCCAGACACAAAGGCCGCAGACAGCATTCTGCCTCGGGAGGATCTCCAACGCAAAATATCCGTCCAGCACCTCGACGCCCAGCTGCTCCCGCATGCGTCTGGAGCGCCTGCGTCATAAACTTAGAGGTCAGCGGCCCCGCGCTGGTCGCTCGCTCAAACGGGTCATGATCCGTCTTATAGCCGACATATTCTCCGTAGCGGTTGACCGGAAACGCAACGCCAAGTTCACACAGATTCATAAAGCAGCGCACAGACAACCGCCTCGCGAAAGCGCGGTATCACCGTCAACACTTCCGCCGGCAAAAAGATTTTCTGCCATCTTTGCGACGCTGTCCGAACTTTGTCGCCGCTCAGACCAAGCTTATAATACCTTGTCACAAAAACGCTCCTCAAGCGCATACGGCTGGACCTATCTGGCGATCATTCCGGAAACCTCCCTGAACCGGCTGTCCCCGGCCGCTGTTCAATATGTTCGTCATTACGCTTCTGATTTGTCTGCTGCTGGGTCTATTTTTATCGTGGCGGTTCACCTCCGCAGCTACCGGCAGATGACGATGAATACGAGATTCTGACGGACAATCTTGTCAAATCGTTTCTGGAGCAGCGTTACAAAAAAGCTGGAATCTCTGAGCGGACATTCCACGTCAAGGCGC